>Ga0233427_10000060_pt1 | contig 146411 bp, 124 predicted proteins | sample SI_118_April2016_5_FD_179885 | JGI IMG/M metagenome (GOLD analysis project Ga0233427, IMG submission 179885) | Seawater microbial communities from Saanich Inlet, British Columbia, Canada - SI_118_April2016_100_MG | ecosystem: Environmental > Aquatic > Marine > Inlet | place: Canada: British...
AACACAGAACCCAGTCGAGCAAGAAGGAACATACCCTCTGCCTGAAGCACAACTTGACCGTTTCATGTTCAAGATGAGCGTAGGTTACCCAGATCGTGCAGATGAAGATGAAATTCTGCGCCGTCGTATTGAACGTGGAAAGGATGCCGTCGATGTCGATGTTATCACAGACCCACAGCGTGTTATCGCTATGCAACAAGCATGTGAAGACATTTATGTCGACCCAGCTCTACGCATGTACATGGTTGAAGTTGTAACAAGAACTCGTGAAGATCCTCGTGTTCTAGTCGGCGCTTCACCTCGTGGTTCTCAGGCTCTCCTGAAGACTTCACGCGCAGCAGCAGCTCTACGTGGTCGCGATTTCATCACTCCTGATGACATTAAGACCGTTGCAGAATTAGCTCTCGCACACAGAATCATCTTGAAGCCAGAACACCAGATCAAAGGTCTAGAACCTGGTGAAGTTATCCAAGCAATCTTACGCGAAGTACCTGTACCAACCGTTTGATTAAATTAATGATCGGAAATAGAGAGAGTGCGTAGCATGTGGAGTCGTAAGAGTGCAATGCTGGGATCCCTGGCAGTAGCAATGTATTTGCTAGGTCTAACCTTGAGGAATTCTCAACTGGTTACCATTGCTGTGGTAATCTTTGTATTCCTTACATGGGCCGCATTATTCGGCAGCCACGCAGATGTATCTGCAAGTGGTCGTCGTGCTGATGAATGGACAGGTGAAGAAGGAGTTGCTCTTTCTAATGTCTCTGCAATGCGCAAACTCTCTAGTGCCCGAATTTTCGAAGATGGTGAAGTTGGAGTGACTTTGCGTATGCAAAATCACTCTGCACTAGGAAAGATTCTGGAAGTACGTGACCGAGTACCTGAAGTAATGCGCATCAAAGATGGTGCAAATTACATCTTAATGGAACTTGGTCCACGCCGTGAAACCTTCATCGAATACACAGTCGAATGCCCCTTGAGAGGATTCTACAGCCTTGGCCCGGTTGCTGTCCGTGTTCAAGACCCATTCGGGTTATTCCACAAGGAAAAAGAGCTGCATGTCTACAACGACTTCCTTGTGTTCCCGAAGATGGAAGAATTGAAAGATACATTCGTCAAATCACGTGTTCCGAAAATTTTCACTGGAGCGGTAAATATCCGTCAACCAGGACCTGGTTCCGAGTTTTACTCACTCCGTGAGTATTTCGAAGGAGATTCATTCCGAGCGATTAACTGGTCTGCATATGCCCGTAGTGGTAAATTAATGGTCAATGAGCGTGAGAGAGATGCAGTCAGTGATATCATTCTGATTGTGGATTCACGTGCAGTTTCCGAAACAGGTCCTGTTTCACGAAATGCATTGGTTTACTCGACAAGGGCGGCCGCTAGTCTTGCTAAGTTTTTCCTTGGTCGACGAGATTCGGTTGGACTTATCACCTACGGTGATGAAGTTGTAAGTGTAGACCGTGACACTGGTAAGAAACAATTGTACGTCATACTAACTAAATTAGCAGGCGCAATGGCTCGTGGAAACGTACCACTTCAAGTGGTAGTTAACCGAATATTACCGCATATCAATAAGGGAAGTCCAATTATCGTACTTTCAAATTTAGAAGATGATCCTACGATTATTAGTGCACTACGTGATTTCAGAGCTCGTAATTTCGATGTTACTGTACTTTCACCTTCAAGCCTCGAATTTGAATTCGATGCTAAGAGACTCGACCGTACTGGTTATGAAGTTCTGAAAACCGAAAGAGATGTACTGATTAGCGAACTGAGCAGTTTGGGAGTCAACATCATGGATTGGGAGCCAGATATGCTTCTATCTACCGCACTAGCAGGTGCAAGAGGATTCTGAGGAGGGAATATTATGGCGACAAAGTCCGGTGACACAGCCCATCTATATGACGGAAAAACCGTCCGCTCTTCTGCACCTTCTAGAAAGAAGCTTGCAGGAACCTCTTCTTCTTCAGGAGAAATCCCGAAGGATGCAATTCCAACAGTCGAGATTCCTACTTTCATTGAGAGCTTATTGGGTGGCCCCCTAGTCCCAAAAATGAAATTCTTACCTGCGGATAAGATGGTGCAAAACCTTCAACTTGGGTGCTATGGCGTTCTCATCGCATTGGGTATTCTAACTTACATCGTTACACCTGCAGTCGGAACTATTTGGTTTACAGTAACAGGCTCAATGACAGTAGCAAGTATACTCCAAATAATGGTTGTAGTCTGTGCAGTAGGAACTGGATTCTGGGGCACAATGTTCAGAGATGCTAGATTCTTGTTAGTATCTTATGTTTTATTCATCCTATCTGTAATGAGATTTGCATCTTCAAAGGTTTCATTTTCACAAGACTTGTTTGGTGAAGCATTTATGGAAAGTGAATTGATGCTAACTATTCTTGTGGTAATCTATGCCGTCCTCCTTGTAATGTATTTCGAACTATCTAATGGTGTACTCCGATTCAGTATGCTTGATACTTCTATCAGAACCCGTGAAGTTTATGTCATGAATGTCAAGAAAATTATTGGTAAATACCACCGTTCATTAGTTATCAATCCACTAATTGCTGGAACGCTTGCAATGCTGGTACTTTCAGTAAATACAATTCTACCAGCCTTCATTAGCCTATTCTCGGAACAAACCGCCCTTCGAATGGAAGAATCAGTAGAATTGATTTCGGTTTATGGAGTGGCACTAGGTACTCTCTTTGTATTCATAATCGTTGGCGGTCTTTTCATCTTAGACCTTCCAACTCACTTGCAATCTTGGAGAGAAAACAAGGACTGATACAAGTTACGTAGGGCTTGATGTAAGTCCTTTGTTTCTATGATATATCGAGTTCCATATTCGTTAGTAGATACAACCTCATAATCAATCGAGGTATAATCAAAACTACCAATTATCGATATGACTGCAGTTTTGTACTCAATGCTGCCCTCTATCAAATCAGAGATATGCTTTATTTCATGCGTAGGGATGATCATCCGCATTTCCTCTGGTGTTGAGTTCATCAACCACGGGTGAACATCAGCCTGTTCCAATCGGGCCAATAATTCGCTATTGATTGAATTCCTTTGCGTTATTACTGCTACGCCTGGATGACAACCAATTGCAATTGCAGATGAAGGGGTGATGTCCGGTCCAATTACTGTAGGTGCCTTTACGAATGGAGCATTTATGTTGCGAACCTCAAGAGGAATTCCTTGTTCAATGAGTGGAGTGACTGTCGCTGGGTGAATCACAGGTGTGCCATGTATCGATAATTCAGCGGCTTGCCCATAGCCGAGGTAAGGTATCGCTGGAGTATCGATTCCCCATCTTGGATTCAATTGTTTTATTCCATCAATATCTTTCCAAAGAATCAATTTCTTTGCATTCATTAAATTTGCAAAAGCAGCAGCAGAATGGTCCGATCCTCCTCTTGAGAGTATCGCAATATCACCATCCGACCCTTCACCAAACCATCCAGTTAGTATTGGAATGCCAATCAAATTCCCGCGCTTTAAACTCTGGGATGACGCTTCAATATCAATCTGACTTGCACGTCCAGTTCCTTTGAGTTTTAACCCAATATCTTCTGCACCAACAGGATGAGCATTCATTCCCATCGAACGTAGTCGATGTGCAACAGCAAGGGCGCTCAGTCTTTCTCCTGCGGCTAAAATTAAATTTTCAGATCGTAATGATGGTTCACCACCTGATAATTTAACCAATTCCATAGAAATACCAGAAATTACTTGGTTGAATAATTGACTGAAATCGCCGGAATCTAGCCCTGGTGCAAACAGTAGGTGCTGAGATGTGACATCCTGAACTAATCGTCCAGCATAATGAGGTTCTCTGGCTGCCCTGTATAGCCGGTCAGTCATTCCCCAGAGGGCAGATACTACTATCAATGGCTTACCTGGTGTTTTTTGTATAATTTCAGCAATTCTGTCGATATCACTGCCTTCTCGAAGACAGGAACCGCCAAATTTGTGAACTACAATATCACTCATCGATATATCCTCCGCGAATCGCCAAATCTGCAATGACAAGTCGTGCAACTGCTTCGACAACAGGTCGTGCGCGTGGAGCGATGACAGGGTCATGCCTTCCTTTGATTGCTAACTCCTCCATTACTCCTGATATTTCATTGAATGTTTTTTGTGGCAAAGATATACCGCTTGGTGGTTTGAAGGTTATTCTTACCCTAATCGGCGCTCCACTAGCCATTCCTCCAAGTGCACCATCAGCGCCCTCTGAAAGAGTCATGCCTTTACCCCATTTGTCATTGTGCTGGCTCCCTCGCATTTCGCCTGCGCGAACACCTCTGCCAAACTCAACAGCTCTAGCAGCAGGTATTGCCATCAACGCTCTTGCTAAAGCGGGTTCAAGGCCATCAAACCACGGTTCTCCTAGACCAACTGGCAAACCTGAAATTACTAGATCGACTCTACTTCCAAGCGAATCTCCCTCTTTTCGTGCTTGTTCAGCAAGTGCAATACCATCTTCACCTTCTTTACCACCTAGTGCACCTATAGTTGCTTCAACAACCCATTCATCTGGAATTACTTTTCTAGAAATTGACGATGCTGCGACAAGCCCGGCTGTTAGCCTAGCAGAAAAAGAGCCACCACCTCGTAAATCTGCAGCACCTTCGGTCTTGACATTAATTGGATGATCAACATGTCCCGGACGTGGTTGATAAGGTAAAAATGAATAATCCTTAGAGCGAACATCTTCATTCTTTATCAATAAGAGAATTGGCATCCCTGTGGTCTTACCAGCATGGACACCTGACATAATTTCAACATCGTCGGTTTCTTTCCTTTTGCTTGCAAGACCTGAACCAGGTCTACGCGACACCATGTCGTCGATTAATTGTTCTAAATCAAGTTCGATATTTGGTGGCATTCCTTCTATAAGTGCGCCTACTGCGGGGCCATGAGACTCTCCAAAGAGAGTGACAATCATACTCTCACCCAAGCTCATGCGCATTAGTATCAACACGATTGAGAAGGCTTCTATTCATCAATGTGATTATTCATCACTCTCTTCGAATACTGCATTAATTACTGTAGTTTTGATAACTTCGACATCACCAAATCGTTCATACCATTTAGATAACCGTTCAAGTGTAGGTTTGCTTATTGCAGGGGCAAAAATCACAATTGCTGGCCCCGAGCCACTCATTCCAGCGGCTCTTGCACCATTTACGAAGGCATCATTTGTCATTCTACGGCCTTCAGGGTCATTTAATGCTCCAACAACACCTCTGCCATTCCAAGTTAGTGCTACCAAATCTTTACCCTCTTGTAAAGCACTAAGTGCCTGTGAAAATGCTTGTTGGTGGTAAGTAAAGTCATCAATCGCAGGCCTTTCTTCACGGTCACCTCTTAAGATCAACAGCACATTCCAATCATCCGAAGATGGCCCTTTAGATTCCAAAAGAACACCTGAACGTGCATCTTGTGCATTAATATCAACGAGTTTCCAACCACCTTCAACCGCTGCCCACGAATCATCATAGCTACCGGTAAGTGAGACTCCTGCTGCTAACTGAGCAGCAGCAGAAAGATCAACAATCTGAGAATTATCTAGTTCAGTATCTGTAGCGGCACATAATGCACGAATCGCTGCAACAGAAACTGCAGCACTAGATTTCAGTCCTTGTCTAGGGGGAACTTTGGATTTAACCGACCAAAACAACTCGTAATCTGGTAAAGGAAGTGAAGAATTACTCCATGCTTCTATCACAGCAGCCAACAATCCATCAGGGTCAACCAATTCCTTTTTTGGAGATTTATCCAATAATCTAACCTTTACTGGAAGGTCAAGAGCCAATGAGGCGCCATAGCCAAGCCCTGCTGCATGGAGGAGACTGCACCCACCATTAGAAGAGCCTGAGCCTAAAACTGCCATTCTTTCACCTATTTTTCAATTACCTCTGCACTGATTGGCATGCCTACATGGCGGCCAACACCGCCACTCCATCCCATTAATTTCGTGCCCACTACGAGTTCTGTAATTGATACAAAGTCGAAAGATGAGGTGGCAAGTCGTACGGTCTCTGCTTGCTGAAGAAGTGTACCTGCCTCATTATGGTTGTCATCCTTCCAACGAAATAACAAAAACGGCCTTCGTTCAATTTTAATACGTCCCACCGTTGCAATTCGTGATGTTCCTGTGGCGCCAATAACCATTACTTCATCACCCATTTTCAGTTCACAAAGGTAAGAAGTAGAACCATCACCTTTCAGAATGTAAGAATGAGATGCACCGGCATTTACTCTAAATGGCCGAGTCGGTACGAATTCAGATTCAATGGTCTCTCCATGAACTAAAACCATGGATGATGCACTGGAACCAACCAACATCCCTTCTCCAATATCTAGCATTGAAGTAAGGTCCACACAAACTCGGTCCCCTATGCCTCCTTCTTTTACTTCAATAACTTCTAATTCAGATAGAGCGAAAGGCACTTTTTCAATTTCAGATGAAACGTGGGTTATTTCTCCTCGTTGAGATTTTGCAATAAGGGCGGTTGGAAGGATATCTTCAGTGACCAGCAAAGCATCAACTCCTATTTGTAATGCAAATGCAGCCCCGAGAACTTGTTCAGATGAAGATATACGGGCTGCGACCTTTGTCGGGCAACCATCACAAACCGCAACAATATTTTCAATTGGGATCATTTTCCATTCACCGAGATCAAGTAATATCCATTCGACACTACCCGCCATTGCTCTTGCTCTTGCTTGTCCATCTGCGTTGCTTACATCGACCTTCCTTCCAACTTGGCGTCCTTCAATGTATAGAGCAGCACCATCAACAAGTAAATCTTCACCAAGTAATAGGTCCACACCTTCTTGGCGTGTACCAGATTCGAGCCAAACCTGCATAATTTCACAATCCTGTAAGTTCCATGGCTTGTTCTACTTCCAGACCATCATGAACAATTGCTAGAAGTGCACTTACCATTTTTCCTGGAGATTCATGTGAGAATACTTGTCTCCCCATACAAACACCACTACCACCTGCTTGCATTGCTTGGTAAACAGTGGTGAGGATTTGCTTTGTAGTATTATTAGCAGGACCTCCAGCGATTAGTACAGGTATTGGGACAGCAGATGTCACTTTACGGAATGATTCAATAGAACCAGTCCATTTTGTCTTCACTACACTACATCCCATTTCAAATGCTAATCTTGCAGCATGAGCGGCGCCTTCAGTATCATCAGTATCCATAATGTTGAGATTCTCTCCACGTGGATATACCATGCCCAATACTGGGCAATCTAGGAAATGAGCCTCATTGGTAATCATGCCCAAGCGTTCAACCATTTCAGGTTCATCTGGACTTCCAAGATTGACTTGTACGCTGACTCCCCTTGCACCCCTTGACAATGATTCTTCAACACTTCCTACAAGCACTTTATCGCTAGACCTGGCGCCTGAATGCCTAGTCGATACGGATAAATGTGCAACCATGCTCACTTCACTTGAAGCGTATTGTGATACAACACCTTTTTGCGCAACAATAGCATCTGCATGCGAGATACTAGCAATCAAATCATCAAGGTTTTCTAAACCTACAACTGGATAATCGGAGACTCCATGATCAATCGGAATCCAAACGCCTTTTCCGTTTGGCAACAGTGATTCAATGTCGCTCATGTTTACAGGGGGGGGGTGGTGTATTGACAATACTTTCTCACTTGGAGAGATGTGTTTTTACAGCCCAGTCGACCAATGCGGCTTCAGCTTTGGCCAAATGTTCTTGAAGAGTCGAACGAGGAATATTGGATAAGTCAGATAATTCCTTTTTGCTAATTTTACGAGGGCTCTCATAGTAGCCTGAACGAACTGCTAGTATCGATATTTCAAGTTGTTTGGGTGTAAGTATTTTCAGAATAGTATCTTCCATTTCGGCAATATCAACCACATTAATACTGTCTGGAGGCAACATCACTCTTGCTACTTTTAGAAATCCACTAACACCTTCAGGAAGGCCACGTATTGTGATTTGGACACCATCTTCTCCGATTACATATGGAGGGATGACATGCAGGCTATCGAAATTAATTGCGGCAACAGATAATGGGTGGTTATTCCAAACTACAATGTAGCCAGTACCTCCATTCTCAGGCAATGGATGTGGCCGCATTGGGCCCTCGACAATCAAAAATGGTATTTTCATCAGGTCATCAGGGCCCCTTTCTTCTTTAAATTTAATTTTGACAAGTTGCCGCACACCATCTTTAGCTACTTCAAGATGGGCCACCACTTCATACGAAGAAGCAACATTTGTGATCAATCCAATTTCTGATTTAGAAATTGATTCGGGTGACCACTTCAGTTGTACCTCGCGCATAATTTATTGTTTGCATAATCATATAAGAAATAACTTATAGATTACAAGTATGGCTTGTCCCTGTTAAACGATTATATGATTAGTATATTAAACAAAATTCCAATATTACCCGTTATTAATAGCCGATGGTAATAAGTCCCAGTTTATCTTAGGCCCGCACATGGACCTCGTATCTTGGTTAATGATTGGCCTTTTAGGAGGGGCGTTTCTATTTGGGATCTGGTTTATGCTGGTTCGAAAGGATGACCGTGCTAGCCGGAGTATGACTATCCAACGTCAAGACTTAACACGCAGAGGTAGCCCTGATTTTTCCAAAGCGCACAACGATTTTGACCGGAAACTAGCAGAGATAGAAAGGCACCTTGCTTCAAAACGTAGAGATGAAAGGGCCATTTTACTAGCAGAGGAAGAAGCTCGTAAGTCTCTTGCTGATGATGCAGCAAAAAAATTAATCGACGAAGAAAAATCACGTTTAGCAGAAGAAGAAGCCGAAGAAGCAAGACTCAAAGCGGAGTACGAAGCACAACGTGAGGCTGAATTAGAAGAGGCCAGGAAACTTGCTGAAGAGCGCGAAGCAGAACGTTTGGCAGAAGAGAAGCGACTTGCTGAAGAGCGAGAAATAGAGCGCCAACAGGAACTGGAAGAAGCCGAAGAGGTGCGACAAGCAGAAATCGAGGCCTCAGAAGAATCAGAAGAACTCGAAGCACAGATGGCTTCGGAACAGGCCGAACGCGACTTGATGAATCGGTTGGAAAGAGAAGGTGCCAAGTCTTCTGAAGTTCAAGTCTCACTCATGTGGGACAATTACAATGATTTGGATTTACATGTATTGTGTCCTTCCGGCGAAAGAATTCATGGAGGAAATAAAACCTCAGAATGTGGCGGTGAATTAGATGTTGACGCTAATGTTCGTCCAGAAACTAAGAAACCTGTTGAAAATATAGTTTGGCCTGATTTCAAAGCACCACCGGGCGACTACAAAGTGTATGTTCACCATTACAAGAAGCACAATAAACGCCGTTCTAAAGACCCGACTAAGTTCAGAGTTGTATGCAATACCGGTGGAACAATCGCTCATTATGAATCTGAATTGTCTCATGGGGACCCAATCATGTTAGTATGCGAGTTCACACTCGATGCCCCTGATGAAAGAGGAACAGAAGAGGAGATAGAACAAGCAATCATGGAAGAGGAAACCGAGAAGATTGCTGAGGAAGAGAGACTTGCAACTGAGTTAGAAGAAACTCGTCAAATAGAATTAGCAGAAGCCGAAGAACAAAGATTGGCAGAGATAGTTGAGAATGAGGCTGCTGAACTTGAATCTATTAAGGCAACTCAGGAAGCAATGAAAGAACTCAAAGAGAGACTTGAGAGAGAAGGTGCAAAATCATCTGATGTACAAATTTCATTGATATGGAATAATTATAATGATTTAGATTTGCATGTAGTCTGCCCATCAGGAGAAAGAATTCATGGTGGTAACAGGGAGTCTGCTTGCGGTGGAGAATTAGATGTCGATGCCAATGTAAGGCCAGAATCAAAGAAGCCAGTTGAGAATGTAGTTTGGCCAGAAGGTAAAGCACCAGGTGGAACTTACAAGGCCTATGTGCACCACTACAAGAAACACAAGAAGCGCCGTTCTAAGGACCCTACCAGTTTCAAAGTAATCTGTAATGCAGGTGGAGAAATCAAGGAATTCGAAGGTATGATTTCTAGCGGCGATGCGATAATGCTTATTTCCGAATTTACGATTGACGATCCTGAGAAAAGAGCAGCCCAAGCCGCCGAAGCCAAAGCAAAATTGGCAGCACTTGAAAGCGGCGAATGGGACGGTAGTGACTCTGATGAAGACCAGTGAGATTTAATCACGAGTTTAATTGGCAGCACCTAAGCCTTTCAAGATAGGATATTGTCTAGACAATCTTTCTCTATACCCTTCTTTATTGAGCGTGCTATGCGGCGTCCTGTGGACATAAATGGTTCATTGATGTCACTGTATGGAGAGCCGCCAACAAAGGGATTTGAACCCGCAACTATACGTGCACTAATCTCAAAAACTCTGAATTCTAATTTATCATTGACAATCGTTTCCAAACAGAACGCTCCAATCATTCCTCGTGCCCCTTCTTCTAGTTCAAACGAAGCAGCAACTGTTCCCTCTGCCATTTCAAAAGCTCTCGGTAGAAGACTTTCTCTGATTACGACTGGCTGATTACCAGTAACTACGAATGAAGGTTCTAAATTCATTTCACGCAGGTCACGAAGGCTTCCAAGTTTGTAAAATTCATCAACATTCGATTCATCTCTTCGATCCATGCTCATTAATTCAAGCCGACCAAGGTTTTTGCCTGCATTAACTCCACGTCCTTGAACTTGGAAACCATCGTCAGAGGTAGGGTCAAAGAAAAAGTGAAGATAATATCTACATCCGAGAACATATTCTTGGATTGTGAATTCTTCATCGAGGTTTACATTTCGCTTAAAGTCACGATAATCTCTTGCAATAAAGTACCCTTCACCACCTTTGGCACCTGCGTATTTGACAATAACAGGGCCATCTATGTCGTGTGGGTCATCGATAACCTTAGGAATAGAGCAGCCACCTTCTTCTAGCCACCTCCTTTGTAACTCTCTGCTACTTTCCCAATGTAGAATCCCCCGGTTTCCAAACGTTGGGACTTCTAAATTTTTGAAATTCGAACTTCCAAGGTATTCTACAAGAGAACCATGGGGTATGATGATGACATTACGCTCTCTAAACCATTCGGCATGGTCGAGCATTTCTCTATAATTGTCTAGCATCAACCACTCATCTGGCTCTGCACCAGGGAATGCTGAATAGAATCGGCGACGATTTTCTCCAACTGCGATACCTAGGGTTTTGAAACCTTCTTGGCGGGCGCCATGAAGAATTTGTAGAGACGAGTGAGAGGCAACTACACCAATCGTAATTTGCTCTGGGTCATAGGAATCAAGCCAGTTTCGCAACAGTCCGATATCTACGCCCATGTCGACGGCTTCCATGTTTCATTAATGACTATTACGCAAATAGAGTAATAGAAAAATTGTTTCAACCCAAAAACTTGAACTTCCATCCTCGTTTTTATCCTCCGTCAAGGTTTCAAGCCCTACCCCCTGTGGGCTCATCATGGGCAGTGAAAATCCGGGCATTCGTATGACATACGGCAACTTTCTACAATTGGATGAACTACTATCTCTTCAATCTGGACCTGAAGGTTATGATCCAGCCCCTTCGAACCACGAAATGCATTTCATTGTGGTGCACCAGGCCTTTGAATTGTGGTTCAAACAAGTTAATCGCGAATTAGAAGAAGCCCTTCATTTGCTGAATGTTCCCGATGTTGAAGAAAATAAAATCCCGGTAGTTGTTAGCCATTTGGAGAGATGTTCGGAGATATTCAGGCTATTGGCCTCTCAATGGAAAGTAATGGAGACGTTATCACCACAAGATTTCCTAGCATTCCGTGACCGTTTAGGAACTTCTTCAGGCTTTGAAAGTTGGCAAATGCGAACGTTGGAGATGTTGTTGGGGTTGAAATCTGAGCAACGTGTTGGAGGGATGGACCCAATGGAACATAATAGAAAGTTGCACTCTGAAGGTAAATTAAGTGATTCAGTAATGGCTAACATGAATCGTATTGATGAATTGCCTTCACTAAATGAAGTGTTATCCCGTTGGTTAGCAAGAACTCCAGTTAATGGAGTATCTGGTGATACTGAAATTCTACAAAATTATGTGGAAGATCACCTGTCATCCATGGTGGAGCACGGCGAGTCAGTAATCGCTCACATGGTGAAGATTGGGCATGGTACTGAAGAATCAATACGTCCAAGAATAGAATCTGGAATAGTTGGTGCCAGAGATTTTTTACTCCCAGATGGAGTCGCAAATCCTGCAAGAGCAGGACTATTGTATATTGAATCATACCGAGAATTGCCATTACTTTCTTGGCCAAGAAGACTTGTTGATACTGTAGTTGATTTAGAACAAGCAATGCTACTATTCCGTTCACACCATGCTAGAATGGTCGAGAGAATGATTGGTAGAAGGATGGGAACTGGAGGATCTAGTGGTGTCGATTATCTCGACATGACATTGAAGTACCGTATTTTCACCGACCTATGGGCAGTTAGGACCATGCTAGTCAAGCGAGATGCAATAGCGGACCCAGTTAATTCAAACTTCTACGGCTACGCCGCAGACAATTAGTGTCCGGGCCTCAATTATGAGGGTCGGTATCGATTGGAATGAGTTCGTTATCGTACTCATACATTGCAATCTTTAGCGGGTCTAGAACAAAGCGAACAGATGCTTCTTCTAGTCCATAAAGTGAAATTAATTCTTCCTTGAAAGCCTCACGTAGGACATCTTCAGGAGCATTTAATGGTGCACCCATTCCTATTTGGAGGGCACGTGCACCAATGATTCTAGCTCTTTCAAAGCGGGTATGTGGGCGGATTGGTTTGACCATTCTTGACACCTCATGCACATTACGTGCGAAGTTTGCGACCAGCGCCCTGTTATTGAACCCTGCGCATCACGATAGAAAAGCAATCATTCATTTTCTAGGCTATCTATGCTGACATTGCCCATGATAACACTATCAGAAGTGTTAGTAATTATTTTTTGCTCAACCACTATATTCGGACCATCGGTTGAATGAAATCTCCTCGTAATTTCTTTTTCCTCTAATGAATCAGGTTGTTCGGATATTGGAGATTTCATGACAGCCAGTAATTGATAGGTTGCAGGTAATGTAATTATCAGTAACAAAATAGTGATAATGATGATCGTAGAACCTCTTACTGAATCGCTATTTTCTCCAATATCGTTTAATCCCCCATCTGGAATGTAATCATTTGCAGGGAGTGATGAGCCTGAAACCAATTTGATAAACCCTGGTTGGGATATTACAATTACTAATTTGTCGCCATTGAGGCCAACAACATTAGTTTCACTAAGATTTGTATGATTCACCACCATGTTAGTTAGATTCTGAGTAGACCTTACAGTCCAAGCATCAAGCATTAGACCATCAAGGTCACCTGATAAGTTCAAAATATTATTTTCTAGTGTCAAATTTGAGATTCCACTGTAATTTGAGACAGAATCTGATAATAGTGTATTCAGTTCTCTCGATTGTGTAGGTCCAGCTAGAATATAATGCCCATCGATAGTAAGTGTAGGGTAGCCCCACAATCCATAGACATCGAGGAACCTATCGCGAGAGGCTTGTAACCAATAATCATCAATAGATGAAGGGCGGTGGCTAATAATCAAGGCCGATTGATTAGAAGTTTCCTGTAATTGTTGTTCAACTTCGGGGCATTCAGAACACCAATCGGCTCCAAAATATTCTACGACGTTAGTAGGCTTAGAGATGCATGTATGGTTTTCATCACACTGTAAATCGATAACAACAACGTCTACAATATACCCCTCTGAATGAACACTATCTGCTCCGTGGGCGCCGGAATGGCTAGAGAAAACTATGATGGCCCCGAATAAGCAGGCTAGTAGCACAGTCCTCATTAACCAGCCCACGAAGTCCGGTTTGTTAAAAGGGAGCCTATTACCCCCGCAACATGATGGTATCCGAATGGCTCCGACGCCCCTCGACATTACCACTTGCTGTTGTAATAATGTCGGTTCTGGTTATCATAGTTGGCGGGACAATCCGTATTTATGATGCAGGTGAATCGTGTCCAGATTGGCCACAATGTTTCGGGACTTGGGGATTTGATATTTCTGAAGAAGACCAAGGTGAGTGGTATAATGACACAGGAGAGTTTGATAGTCGTGGAGAAGATCATCGTTATACCACATTTGAAATATTTACTGAATGGATTCACAGATTACTTGCAAGTATCATGGCCATACCAGTTTTGATAAATTTCTTGATAATTTGGAAACGAAAAGAAGTGTACGGAGATACCCTGGTGAAAGTCTCATTCCTTACTGGGATTTTGTTAACTATTCAAGGAGTTGCTGGAGCAATAACGGTCAAATTTGACAATGCAGATTGGTCTGTAGCACTACATCTCGGTCTTGCATCATCCTTTGTGTTCATTTTATTGTGGCAATATTTCAAGATGCGACGAATCGAGGGTGCTAACTGGCCAATGATGTTCGCTCCCTTGAAGTTCAAACGATCTGAATTAAAACGCGTGATGATACTTACAGGAGCAATATTCTTGCTATTGATTCTTGGTGCTTGGGTCTCATCATCAGCAAATGGAAATCAAGGATGTTCAGTAGGTTTCCCTGACGGCTGGCCAAAATGTCAAGGCGACATATTCCCCAGCCTTGATGGAAGTGGGATACTTGTTCAAATGGTTCATCGTTTAGGGGCGGGAATTGTTGGTATTGCATTGATTATGGGTGGAATGAAAATCCGAGAGAAGGCAACTGAGACAAATGCACACCATGGTTTTGCGAAATGTATGGATTTGGCAACTGGGTTTTGGTTACTGAATGTTTTAGTGGGAGGCATGTATGTCGTCTTTGCTAAAATGGGAGATTTCCCTGAAAGTTTATCTATACTACATTTGATAATTGGAGTGGCTAGTTTCTTTAGTGCATCAATTGGATTAATTTTATTGCAACTGAGCAACGAAGGTGGAGAAGATGAGTGAAAAGCCTAGTCTTCTAATGATTTATTTGCAGTTGATGAAACTGCGAGTTGTTATATTGCTTCAAGTTACTGCGGTCTGTGCAATTTTTGCTCACGACCTTTTAGTGCGAAGTGAGGTATTGGCCGGAGATCGAACTTGGTTTAACACTCTAGAAGCTTGCATGGTTACAATTGTGGGGGGAACATTAGCAGCGGGAGGTTCTAATGCAATCAATATGGTCTACGACCGAGACATAGACCCCGGAATGTCACGTACTCGCACCCGACCTCTCCCTAATGGCTGGATTTCACCGAGACATGCCTTGATTTTTGGACTTATTACTGCGGTTGGCGGTAGTGCGATATTCTTTCCATACCACTGGAAAGCGGCATTCTGGTCTCTTTTTTCAGTAGTGTTTTACGTATTAGTATACACAATTTGGCTTAAGAGAAGGACGCCACAAAATATCGTAATCGGTGGTATAGCGGGCTCAACTCCTCCACTGATCGGCTGGATTGTTGCCGCAGCATCAACCAGTATTCCAGATAATTATAATCCCGTTGACCTCGCTTCACCTATCCCTTGGATGTTATTCATGCTAATCTTCCTATGGACTCCGCCCCATTTTTGGGCTTTAGCACTTTATCGAAGTGGAGAGTATGGTAAGGTAGGAGTTCCTATGATGCCTGATGTAAAAGGGCCAGAAAGAACTCTTTTTGAATCTAAAATCTACTGTGCACTGCTATTGCTATTAGGCGCAGTGCCTCTATTCTGGCCAGAATCTGGTTTGCCAGAAGCATGGGCTGTTTTAGCAACTGTAATCACAATCTGGTATTCAATCTCAGTATGGAGAATCAATCCTAATGAAGAATTTGATTCTAATGGGCGTATGCCCCTTGCATTCGACTCATTTATGCGGTCCCTTGGTTATCTTGCCTGGATGTTTATCGCATTCGTTTATGTTGTTGCAGTTCCAACAAATCAAATATGGTATTGGACAACTGGATTTGTAGTATTAATTCCAATAGTGAATAATTTAATGGTTAAGTGGAAAGATTCAGTCAGCGATAAGCGTAAGGTTCTCAACGCTGAATAACGAACATAGTAGAGTTGTTTTGAGGCGCGGCGAGGGGGATTCGAACCCCCGTGGGAAGACCCATCGGATTAGCAATCCGACGCAATGGCCAGGCTATGCGATCGCCGCAAGCAATCCGGCCACTTGACTATTTGAGATAAAGCAGACGGTTGACGCAATCAGTTGAAGAAATCTTCGAACTCATCATCCAAATCCGTTGGCTGATTTGCAGCACGCTTTGCTAGGACCCTTGCCATCTTCTTACGCTTTTTCAGAACCAGAGGCAGTCCCACGAAGTTGATTACTATTGTAAGCAGCATCACCATGCCTGCAATTTGGAAATTTTCAATTTGCATGTATTCTTCGAGTTCCCCTAACCATTCGATTCCATATGGAGGCTCAGGTGGCTCAGGTGGCTCAGGAATACGGTATTCATTGTAAACCCAGTATTGGTCCTCAACATACACTCGTTTCACATTGCTTGAAGGGTATTCTACTACTGTGTATTCGTTACCCACGCTATCTAACGGTGCAAGGATGTAGTAATATGTCCTGTATGGCATTATTCCATCATATTCAGTTCCATATTGTACCAGAGAGCCCTTTTCACCGGGAACATTTGTCAAATTAGTAACGAGTGGGTCAATATACCTCAAATCTACATCTTGCGGTTTTTGTTCAATTCGGTATAAGTTCCATGAGAGTTCACCCTCAGGCTCATTATCTGGCCATGTCCAAGACAATTCGATTTCGTAGCATCGATTCCAATCATTGAATCGGTCGTAACATGAAGTGGCATTGTTGTAAGATGTAGTTGCTTTAAACCCACTTACTTCTGCTGAAGGGTCGATTGAATCACCACATGTTAGTCCAGGTAAACCATTTTCTAAGGATACCTTTGCTTTCAAGTGTTCAGGATTGCCAGCTCTATCAATTGGGATAATTGCATAGGATGCACAAATGCCTGTTTCTAATTGCCGTTCATCTATCCAACTATTTGTTGTACCTTCTAGAGTAACAGATAGTGTCCCACTCATCAAACCATTCCAGACAAATTCACTGTTAACGGTTTCAGGGTCAGGGAAATATGCAGATGCTGTAATCGGGCTAGTAACTCGATAGATATTCCATCCTCCAAAGTATGGATTTGTTAAATCTCCAGTTGGTTCCCAATCGATTTGCATTTCTCCATCAGGGAGGAGTGTCAATATTGGCTGTCCCGAATCGATATTTGGGGGGGGCAATTCTCCAACAAGTAATAGATCCATGTTTTCGATAATGTGTACTCTGATGGTGTCATTGTCAATGATTTCGAAACTATTATCTCCATCAAGTGGGTCCCAATCTAACTGGTCAAATCCATATAATTGGTGGATGGCAATAGATGAACGAGGGACATTATTTGGAATTAAAGATGTAATGTTAATATCAAATTCCATCCAATCCATTCCGGCATCAATTTCTTCTGTTGTCGGAATTACATCTATGGAAAATCTTAGCAAAGCTTCCAAGTTTTCACCCGGTCCATAATTTACCCCTGAAAGAGGGAAGTCATACATCGAATTTCCGATTGCATGTGTTCTGGTGACGGCTGAACCATTCATCCAATTGCCAACTCCAATATCCGTACTGTTGAATATTGTTATTTCAGTAGTGGTAGACTCCGTTGTGCCGAGGGCATCAACGGCTCTAAGCGTAATGAAATGGTCACCTAGGCCAATCCCGCTTGCAGGAATTTGCACTTCTTTACCTTCTGCTCCGAGTTCTATGAAGCCTGGTAAGGTCGACAGTTCTATCATGCCTGCTAGATACCATGAATATGTGAGTGGTCCAGCGGCTGTTGTCAGTGTACGTGCTGTGAAAGTAATGTTGTCTGCAGTCTTGTATTTCCCATAGAAATTACTCTGTTCAATAAGAGGATTAATATCGCCAGCAATAACCTCTGAAACTACATTCAGCACGTTGTCAGCCGGCTTAGCATCAGTGCCTTCTTCTAAGGCTTCACTTACGAATACCTTGAGTCTTTTATCGCCTAACTTGTTCAAATCGAAAATACATCTCTCGTATTGGCCTGGCAAAATTACTGATGGATTACAATCTTCTTCGGATTCAGTAGTTCCGCTCAAATCCATTACAGAGAACCTTACTAGAGGTTCGACAACAGAATGATTTCCTATGTTCGATATAGTCACAGAGACGCTATCATCTCCATAGAAGTATGTCGAGGAATCCGGAGCATTTAGAGGGTACATAGAGGTAACTTGCAGGTCGACAGTGTCATCAAATACGACCTCTACACTCTGAACATCATTGTACGCATTCATGTCACCTAAAGGTGTCCCATTCGAATTCATCAGGCCATATGACAGTGTATAGCGGCCCTCGGTGTCGAAATTGAGAGGCGGCATATCCCTTGTGAATGTGGTCTGGCCCCATGAAGGTAAATTAGAAACCTGGTTTGATGAATTAGCTACAACTGTTCCAGAATTGTCAATTAACTCCCATCCAATTCCTGCTACTAATCCGCATGATGCGCACGAAGAAACAATTCCATCTATACTCATATTATAATCGGTGTCAGTATTGAGTATCATTTCACCATTGTAATTTGCTAATCCACTCAATTGGCCGATTGGGTCTTGCGCTCCCACGGAGACATCTACCAATTGTTGTGCGAAATTAAAAGTATAGATTCCAACATCATTCGTAGTATTTGTGTCGGAATCTGAGAATCTATAAACCAGGGTATAGGCGCCTTCATCTCCGTCAGAACTAAAGTAAGTGAGGAATGTGTAAGTTAAGTTTTGTCCAACCGCAATCGGTTCAATTGCCCCAGTTCCATAATCTTCCCTTTCGTTAAAACAAGTACTAACATCCTTTACCCCTTCACAAACAAACCATTCAATAGTTCGTGTTTCAGTATTGTAAAAGAAACCAGTATTAGTGACTTGTACTTCAAGAGAAACAGGGTCCCATGCAGTTATGAAATCTCCAGGGCGTGGTGAAATTGAAGCAGTTATTTCGTAATCTCCACTGACTGTCGCAGACACACTCGGTGTCAACAATATACCACCTAATGTTGATAATATCAATAGCGCTACTAAGCCAACGCTCCTCCCTCGTGAGGCATTACTTGATTCAGCATACGCGCTGGACATCATGTTACCCTACCATCCGCCCCTCAAATATCAATCGGTGACTAGAGGTGGTATTGCCACTATTGTCAACTTATTCTAAGATACGGGCGACACCCTATTGACTCCCTTATGCGCCCCCGATAATTATGCAGGGGGCTAAACACTCTCGTAAATCTCCCGAAATAGGGGATGAGGCGGTAGTTGCAGTTATTGAATTCCTGTCTGCATTTACTCTTTTCTTGATGATATTGACTGCTTTTATGTCGCTGGCACAATTAGAATTGGGTAGTAATGACCCATATACAGATTTGATCGACCGTTCAGCAGTAGATGGCTTAGACCGTCTTACAAATGGAAACGGTTGGTTTGTTCCTTATGTCGACGGAGTGCGTGACCAGAGTAATGCTACAGATAATTGGCATGAAATACCTGTTACAAATTTGTATGAGGGGGTACTTCAACCTGGGATAATAAATAACGGAACTCTTGATCTAGAACGCGTGAATGCATTATCTAATGTTAGCATAGAGGCTATGACGGGCGGTTTGGGGTTGGCATCGGATTTACAAGTAAGATTGCTAATACAAATTGAATCGTCAACTAATTCTTCGAGAGAAGGAATGGTGTTATTTGACGGGGGCTCTGACCGTTCAACAGCCAGCACTTCATCGGTAGCAAGCCGAACATTCATCAGTGGTATAGATGTAATCTCAGTAAGTCTAGAAGTTCACGATGGCGGAAAAGCACCAAAGGTACTGCGTATTACTGAAATTTCCCCGCGCCCTGCCGATGGTGGTCCTGAATGGATAGAGGTTGAGAACCAAAATGGATTCGCACTTTCATTGATAGGGTGGTCATTCGAGAGAAGTAGCAGTAGCGGGTCATCAGATTACCTTTACAAATCAGGCGTGATACCAGGGGGGGAAATCGCACTATTCAGTGGCGATCCAGCAAGCCAAATCATTGGCAATGCCTCAGTCGTTTATGATCTTGGAATAAGTGGATTCCTCGGTGTTGGTTCGATAAATGGTTTAGATGATAATTCTGGACGCCTACGAATGTTATTTGCTGAAGAAGATGAAAGCGCTGGCAACCAAGTTTGCAAAATAGAATGGTTCCCGACAACCGCTCTCCTTTCTAACAACACAATTGTATGGAATGGCGGCCCTCCAGCTCAAGCATCATCTTGGAATGTTTCACAATCACCAACACCGGGCGAAGTTTGAATGTTTTCGGCGTATCGTTCATTTAGTGTGAAGGTGTGGCTCGACTGTTACCCATGGAGCCAGCAGCAGTCTACAGCCGTGATCGTTGCATCACCGGTATACATGGAATGGATGAAATTCTAAGGGGTGGAATACCTTACGGTTCAACGGTTCTTGCAGCCGGAACCTGTGGTTCTGGAAAGACTACTTTTGCAATGGAATTCTTGGTAAGAGGTGCACTTGCCGGTGAGGCGTGTGCGCACTTTACTGCAACTGAGCCAAGTGTCAAATTATTAGAGAATATTCGCCAATACGCTTTCTTTGACATGAATATGATCGATAACGGATTAATCAACGTCTTCGATATGGATGTATTGTACTCATGGCTTGGATTAGACAAAGCCTCTTTCGACCTTGATGACGTTCACGCTTTAATCAAAGCAATTGTCGACATTGTTAACACGATTGGTGTCACAAGATTAGTTATTGATTCTGTAACAACTCTTTGTTACAAAATTAAAAGTGAACAACTGATTCGTGATTTCCTATTCACTCTTGGAAAGAAACTTGCAACACTAGGTTGTACAACCATTTTAATTTCAGAGATTACATCTGCTACTGAAAATGCACATTGGTCATCATTTGGTGTTGAAGAAGCAATCGCAGACGGAATTATTGTCATGGGAGACGTTGAGAGAATGGGCCATTTACTTAGGTTTTTACAAGTTGTAAAAATGCGAGGAACTTCACATAGTCGTGCCAAACACGCAATTGAATTAACCCCACTTGGAGTAATGCTCACTCCAATGTTGAAATGGGGAGCCGTTAGCGATAAGACCAGCAGATGGGGGTCCTGATTATGTTTGAATTGGACCAGAGAATCGCCGAACAGTTGACTGAAGTCAGCCTGAATTCATCGATACAGGTACGTTGTGGTAATTCTAACGCTTTTATGGTAACAGCATCTACAATGATTCCTCTTATGCAGATGTTTGAAATGAGTGGCGTCTATATCTGTGCGACACGAGGTGCAGTCGAAATTATCGAAGCATTTGAAGCAATTGGTGTCGATGTTTCAGGAATCCAGTTCATCGATTTAGTTTCATCTGGAACGCTAGGTGGAACCGATGTTCAATATCCTAATATTTCATTTGTTGATAGCCCAATTATGCTTGAAAGTGTCTTACTTAGGACGCTTTACACATTAAGAATCTCTAATTCTGAGCGTAATTTCGTGGTTATTGATTCCGTAAATGCTCTTGCAATTTACAATGAAGAACGTATGCTTGCTGAATATCTGCATGTATTCATCAATACCTTCCGTCAAAGAGAGGTACTTTCAGTTATTTTGAATGTTCCAGATCAAGTGCCACCAATGGTACTTTCAAATCTTGACTTATACTGCACCGATCTAATAGATCGTGGCCAGGTGGTAATCCACTGAGGAGATGATTTGTATGGTTGAGCAACTTAAATTCGATAAGGAAGATGAGAGCTTTTTCGGCAGTGTCGGAAGTTTTGGTGTCCCAAAGTTCGACAACGCAATGTACGGAGGGGTCCCCCGCGGCTTCTTAGTCATCGGCTTTACCGATGTTGGTGCAGGTTCCGAATTGTTTGCAAAACAGTTTACCTCTCCCGCAGAAGAACCGGATAATACAATTCTAATTTCTACGAATGAAAGCCAACTTGAAATCGCTCGTGTATTCAAAAAATATGGTTGGCCAACAGATATTGGTGTGCGAACTCTTGGTGAAGAATATAATGCAAGGGTTCTCGAAAAAGAGTTACTTGCTAGCCGTTACCGCCTAGAAGGATTCAAACTTCCAGATATCCAGAGACTTGCACAAACCAGATTCGTTGATGATGATACTCAGGATTTCCTAACCGAAATGACCAATGAAATAATGTCACTGAATCCTTATTTTAGAGCAGTAGTAGATTCCCTTGATTTCTTTATGCAAAGAGAAGACCCAAATCGTGTAATCGCAATGCTCAGAATGATGCAAGCACACACCCAATTGACCCGAGGTATACTATTCATCACAGTATCTAATGATACAATTACTCCTGCAATCAAGCAAGAAATGGCAGCAATAGCTGACATGGTTTGCGATTTCAAGGTCAGGACGGTCGGTTCAGAATTCGAGACTTCAATGATCGTTTCTAAGTTTAGAAACGCTCCTGAAAATCTTTCTATTCTGGTTTACAGAGTTACTCCTGAAGAAGGAATCACTCCAGAGACAGTCGAGCGTATCGCTTGATGATGCCTGTGCGACGGCGAGTTCCAAAGCCATTGCTTACAACAAGAGTTATCGCGATAGCAACTTAGTAAGTTGATGCTTACAGGGCCCACAATGGCGCACCTGTACTTTAGAGGTGGTCGATTTGGCCGGGTTAGAGTTAACGTTCGTGTCTTGCAACAACTTCTAGGAGATCCATTTTTCCAATTCGCCAAATCCCAACAGGGGTTGTCAGTAAAGCTGCGACCAAAACAAATCCAATAACTTGGAACATAACAGTGTAATTTATCACTACTGGCAAATGGAATGCCCAAGTAGACATTAAAGCAGCCATCGATGAATAATATGCAACGCTAGTAGCTGCACCTGCGATGCCTCCCAGTAAACCAATGAATGTATGCTCGACAGTCAATATGACAGCAAGCCGACTCCGGCTAGCACCTAATACTCGGAGAGTTGCTAATTCTGAATCCCTCTCTGAAAGATTGATCAACAATGTATTGAACAGTATTGCAATGGCAAGTAATCCACCGATTGCGTATGTAGTTTGCATTATCGCTTCCTGTTGCTTTAGGATTTCTTTGAAACCTTCTACCATTACCGCTTTTTCAACAATTGAGTATGTTGAAGCGCGAATCTCTTCCAAATTACCTTCAGGAGATAGAATGAGGTATGCCCCATTTGCTTCTTCCCCAACGATTGGAATCAAATCAGCGCGGTGGAAATAAATCGAGCGGGATAATTCACGAGCGATTCCCGAAATCTTCAATTCGTGCTTAGTGCCTTGGAAATCGATAACAATTGTATCTCCAACAGAGTATTCTTCTAACTCTGCAGAACCTTCGTCGAGGATTACTTCAGGTGGTGTTTTATTCTTATCAGGTAAATCGCCTTCAAGCAAATTTAATCGATGCATTGCATCATCTTCATCGGAAATCACATCTAATCCTTTGAGAATTATTTCCTTATTTGTGCCTGCAACTACTGAACTTGAAGTGAGAGTAAGTTCGAATGATGTTGTGTTTCCGATTGCCCAGTTACTTACATTTTCTTCACTAGATGAAGGCATTGAAAATTGATATTCCCAATTTTCTTGCTTATCTGTAGACTCATTGAATGCATCAGTAAATCCTGCCATAAACATCATTGTTCCACCCAGAATAACCATGGCGAGAGAGAGTGCTACAAGAGTCACTAGTAGTCTAGCCGGCTTTCTAAATGTGGAACGTAAACCCAGTCCTATACCAGGTGACATCTTCGAAGTTATGTACGAAATAAAACGGTTGGGAGTGCGGTCATCGCCCTGGCCCAAAATCTCTAGGGGCTGGATTTTAGCTGCTTTCCAAGCGGGTCTAATCCCGAATAAGAAAATCACTGCCAAAGCGGAACTACCCAGAGTGAATAATAAATCGGGATGATGTCGAATTTCTACCACAGGGACTCCAAGGAATCCAAAATAAAATTTAGTAAAAGCCTCTGAGCCAATCGATGAAATCCCAAGCAAGATTCCCATTACAACTCCTGGGATTCCAACGACTAGTGGCACTAATAGATAGCCCAGCATCACATCTTTACTGGATGCTCCCACCGTACGCATAACTGCGATTTCTCGTGATTGTGTTCTGATTAATCGGTCAAGTGAAATTGCGATTACTAATCCGCTGATGAATAGTAATACTACCAGAATAAACGGAGATGTTTTTTCTAGGCCTTGCTGGTCTAATCGCAATAATTCGGGACTTCGTAAATCTCCTCTGTCAAGTACTATTCCGGGTGTTCCGGACTCATTAAGGGAATCTGAAATTATTATTTTTAAATCATCTAATTCCTCTCCTTCATTAATTTCTGTGTTTGAAAAATCAAAGTCAGGAGTACCTTCCAAATCGATATTTAATGTATTTCTTGAATCGGGCTGATTACCTGATATTAGTGCGAGGTATTCAACATCGAGGTATCCAACTACATATGTCGACTCTTGAGGAAAAATCACACCAGGTTCTGCATAAAATAATTCTAGAGGGCTGTAGGCAATCCCTACAACTTCCAGTGTATGTATTTCGCCTTCAGCAACAATCAGATCAATACTGTCGCCAATTGACATCATTACAGAATCATTATTGGCAAAATGTGCATCAATTACAATTTCACCAGTTTGGGGTGAAGTACTGCCTTCGTAACTCCAAATACCGGTTACATCGCCTTCACCCATGCCATAGAATGTTGATTTCAACCATTTTTCTTCACCACTGGCAAATGTGTAATTTGACTGCCCAGTAAGGACAAGACTAGCCTCACAATCGACATTTTCGATAGAGCCACAAGCAATAGTAAGATTTTCTTTACTCTCTATATCGTATGTTGTTACAATTAAATCGGCTAGATTAGTTTCAGTGTAAAAATCCTCGTAAACCAATTCTGCATTTCTGCTATGTTCGGAGAAAACCACGCCCGCATACACCGATAAGGTGATCAATAATACCACCGTAAAAAGTCTAAGTTTAGTCCGCATCAAGCTGCGTCTCAATCGCCTTAAAAGCAAATTATTCAAGACGATCACTCCACGATTGACTGGACAAAACCCTTTACCTTTGATGCAACCTTTTTGACTCCACCAATCGTATCCTCTATCACTTCGCCAGCAGCCATTTTTGCAGTAGTTGCCATATTGTTAATTCCACCGGACTCGTCTTTGACAATTCTTCCACTATCGAGGTGAATTATTCTGGTTGCAAATCGAGTCAAGGTTTGGTCATGAGTAACAAATATTGTAGTCATGTCTTCTTTTTTACAGGTTTTAATTAGCGCTTCCATCACAGTCGCACTGGTTTCTGAATCTAAATTCCCAGTTAATTCATCACCCAATATCAAACGTGGACTCTTTGCTAAGGCCCGTGCTATTGCAACTCTTTGCCTTTGACCTCCTGACATCTGTGAGGGAAATCGGTCTTCCAGACCGCTCAAACCAACTGATTTCAGCAATGCTACGGCTTTGTCCCTATCCCTTGAATCAGATAAATCTTGGACTAAGAGAACATTTTCAAGAGCCGTAAGGTCGGCTAAAAGATTGAAGAATTGGAAAATATATCCTATATTATTTCGTCGAAAAGCAGTCATACTCTCTACTTTACCTAAAGGTACACGTGCACCCTCGAAATCATAAGTTCCAGCAGTCGGAATATCCAATGCAGCAATTACGTTTAGAAGAGTGGTTTTCCCTGATCCAGATGGCCCAAGAAGTGCTACAATTTCGCCTTTATCAATCTCGAGTGAAATGTTATCGAGGGCCTTAACTAAAGTATCACCTTCTCCATAGTGCCGATCTAGGCCTTTGAGATTTATTAAAGGGGCGGAGTCGGCTTTCGAGACTTTCTCTTCCATGGTTTTAACTCAATATAACCATGATATAATTATACAGGTAAGATATCCCACATTATACAGAACTATTCTGGTTTTTGTGCCTTGAAGCGGCTAGACATTCCGGGAAATAATAGTCTTGCTTTTACCTCAGTAAAACCCACTTCTTTCATCATGGATTTGTAGTACGAATGAGTCCCGTAATGAGTATAGGTTCTCGCTAGCCATTTCCATGGGTGTTTGGGGTCTTTAGTTACAATTCGTGCAACCAATTGAACAAATGTCGCCATGTAAATTCTACCAAATAATCCATGCAACCAGTTCGCTTTACCTGCATCGCATATTACCAATTGGCCCCCCGGCTTGAGTACTCTGAAAATTTCTGAAAGGCCAGTTCTTTTATCTTTGAAATCTCGGAATGAAAACAAGCAGAATACTCTATCGAAAGTATTGTCTGGAAGAGGAATTTCTTCTGCAACGGCTTCAACATATACGGCCGGAGTCTCGGCTCGCTCAGTTCGTATAGCGTCAACTCGCTTTCTACATACTTTGAGCATCTCTGTACTAGGGTCAAGGCATGTCAAATCCATTCCGATTAAGTCTACGGAAAACGAGCCAGGGCCGCAACCAACTTCAAGGATTTTCATGCCAGATTTGGCATGATTACGTACATGTTTTCGCATACTTTTGTCGAAACCAAGAGTCATAATTCGATTCACGCGGTCGTATACTGGAATTGTTGCTTCCAACTGCCGTTCCAGTTCAGTCCACGCATCTTCATCAATTCCCGAGGCATCAAAACCCCCGGTACTAGAGCGGTCCGACATGGTTGTTCGGCAAGAACTTCGGATATGACCATTTGGTGTGTTTTCTAATTGAGTTTGGTAAAGTCTGTTCAATTTCTCAACCACGAGGGTTATGAACCCGATATTAGTCGGGCGGGACACTAAGGTGGTAACTATGGGTATGGCGGATGTACTTCAAAGCATAAAAAATGCAGAAGAATCAGCAGACACAACAATCTCTGCTTCAAAAGAGAAGGCAACAAAGATTCTTGCTGATGCTCGTAAAGAAGCTGCTGATATTGTTCAGAACGCACAGGATGGCGCGGTTAGTTCCACAGTAAAAACTCTTGATTCAGCACGCAATAAGGCTGGAAAGGAAGCAGAAGTTGTGCATGCGGAAGGCGCGGTTAAGGTTGGGGGAATACAATCCTCTGCTGGTGACCGTCGTTCAGCAGCCGTTCAAATAGTAATCGATTCTCTTATGTCAAACTGAGGTGATAAGATGCTTAGTGCTGTAGAGATGTCTCGCCTCACAATGGCGGGTTCGCAAAGCGAACTTGACGATGCTCTACGTTTGTGTGCAGATTTGGGTAATGTCCACATCACACCTTACTCTGGCGATACCGACGGAATATCAGTAGGCACTCCGCATCCAGATGCAGACAGCGTCTCATCTTTGTTATCGAAGGTACGTTCTGCAAGATCTGTTCTAAATTGTGCAAACAAAGATGGCCCAGTTTCTGCTAAGGCGGTTAAGCAAGCAATTTCTGGAAACTTCCCTAAGAAAATAGATACTATTTCTGAGACCATTGTCAAAAAGAACGAAGCAGTTGCAGAAATTACCCGGCTTGAAGAAAGGGTTTCTATTCTATCAACAATTAATCCTCTAAATATCCCACTTGAATTGATGACTGAGATATCGTCACTGGACGTTTATGTTGGCGAGACTCCTAAAGCTAACAAGGCGACACAAGTTTTTGGTGAATTAGTAGACCGTATTGAAATGCATATTGCTGGAAATGTAATTGCAGTTGCTTGTCAAGGTAAAGAAGCCGCAGAAGTACAAATGGCAATGGGTGAACTTGGTGCTAAATCAATTCAAATTCCTAGCGGCAAAGGAAAACCTTCCAAATTACTTGAAGAGGCAGAAAAAGATATCAAAATTTCAAACAAAACGATTTCTGAATGTGACTCAAAGATGGAGACATGGATTTCAAATAATCAAAGAATGTTACTTGCAGTTCAAGAACACCTGGAGAGAGAAAGTGAAATCCTAACTGGGCATACATTGTGTGCAACTAGCGCTCATGCATACGCCCTAGAAGCATGGGTTCCGACTTCTGCTGCGGATGAAGCAAGAAGTGTACTTTCCAAGGTATGCTCACACTTGAAGATTGAAAAATTTGTAGAAGAACATGGCCATGATGATCACCACCATGAGACCGAATACCCTCCATTTGAGTATAATACCGCTCAGGCGACACGTCACGCTTCACTACTTACCAATCTAGTAGGTCGTCCAAAATATGGAACGATAGACCCTACAAGTATGCTCGCAATTACCTTCCCAATTTTCTATGGATTGATTCTTGGAGATGCAGGATACGGATTAGTCATTATGATGCTAGCAATGTTCCTAAAATCCAAGATGGGGCATGACCCTGTTGGCGCTATTGGCGCAAGAATTTTGATGAACATGGGTATTGCAACATTCATCGTTGGAGTGCTTACAGCTGAAGCATTCGGTTTTATCATTGAAGATTGGGCTCTACTTGCACCATTCTATGAGTCTCTTTACAATGCGACACACCACACACTAACAGGAACTGTATTTGAGGAATTATTCGGCCTATCTCACACTTATCTTCCATTCCACCGCGCAGGCGGCGCTCTACAAGATTACATCCTTTTGTCAATATATCTTGGATGCGCACACTTACTTCTTGGATTCATTATTGGATTCATCAACGTATTCAGGGCACATGGTCCAGTCGCAGCATTCTTCGAGAAGGGCTCTTGGATTCTAATTTTGGTCGGAGGATCCGCTCATATTCTAAGATTCATTACCGATGAAAGGTACGGAACTTTCGAAGGCTCATTATGGTCCATGATGGTCGTAGTAGGTGTAATTTGTCTAATTTACGGCCTTGCTGTGTATGAAGGATTCGGCTGGCTTGGAGGTATTATCATGGGTCCAATTGAAACGTTTGGCCTACTTGCTAACACCCTTTCTTATCTTCGAGTAATGGCAGTAGGTGTTGCTGGAGTAAAGATTGCAGAAGTTGGAAATGAAATGGGATTCCATGGAATGGCCGATGCATTCTCTTCCGGTGATTACTTAGTCGCAGTATTCTGTTTGCTAATCTGGATAGGAGTCCAGGTTTTCGCACTTGCACTTGGATTGCTCTCACCGAGCATCCACGCTGTCCGTCTACACTTCGTTGAGTGGATGGGCAAGTTCCACGACGGCTCTGGACAAGAGTTTACACCACTAGGTGGCCGTCCTCTACATGTGGAGGGCCACTGATATCATAGTCCCAATTGGACAAAAACAGGAGGAAAAAAATATGAACACAAATATCGTAAAAATGAGCCTAAGAGCACTAATCGTACTCATGGGAATCACCATGTTAGCACCAGGTGTGCTAGCTGCTGGCGACTATGACGGATGGGGTAAATACATGGGATCGGGTATCGCACTTGGACTAGCAGGTCTTGGAGCAGGTATCTCTCAGGGAAGCATTGGCAGCGCCGCTGTCGGTATGCTTGCTGAAGATGGTTCGAAATTCGGACCAGCTCTGATCTTTACCGCATTGCCTGAATCTATCGTGATTCTAGGTGCTCTACCATTGTTCCTATGAGCAATACTGGCTATCTCCGAGATTAGTTCTCGGGTTAGGCCGGAGGTGAATATATGACGCTAGAACAACTCGCAAAGGATATTTCCGCTTCAGCAGAAGCGGAAGCTAAGGCTACCATCAAGGCAGCTAAGAACGAAGCGAAGACCATCCTAGCTGAGGCTACTACTCGTGCAAACTCCATCGAAGGAGATGCGTCGGGTAAGGCGAACAAAGAAGCAGAACAAATCGCTCGTGAAGTGGTTGCTTCTGCTCGCCAAGCTAATCAGAAAGAAATTCTCGTTGCCCGACGTGTTGAGTTAGATGCTACATTAGCAACTGCTCGTGAGATGTTGGGTAGTGCAAGCCTCGCAGGACGTGCGAGTCTGCTCAAGAGTCTCGTAAAGAAAGCGGGAAATCTTGGAGATAGCAAGATGGTTTTACGCCCTACATCAATCGATCGTGCAGCTCTTGAGGATTCCGCTAAGGGATACTCAATTGGTGACGAGGTAGATGGTTTGGGTGGTTTCGTACTAGAGGCCGAAGATGGAACTCTATCTTTCGATTTACGCTTTGACACATTGTTGGACAATGCATGGATTGAACAGAGGGCTGCTGTAAACGAAGCCCTATTTGGATGAATAATTACGGAGTCGAAAATTATGTCAATCCTTGGAAACAACACTGCTTACGTGGCTGCACGTGCTAAAGCTCGCAAAGCGAGTCTGATGGACCGTACACGCCTAAGGCAACTTATCCAACAGTCACCTGACCAATTAACCGTCGCAGTGGCGGATAGTGGTTACAGGACTGAGATTGACCTTTACGCTGGCCACTTTACTGGTGGAGATTTAGTCGAAGCCGCACTTACACACAATTTACAAGCAGAATTGTCCAATATACTGGGCTTGTGTAATGGAAAGGTTCGTGATCTCGTTGAGATTTACACTGGGCGTTTCCGCTACCACAACGCGAAGGTAGTTCTTCGTGCAATTGTAAATGAAGTTGGAGTGAAGAAGGTTGCACATTCAATTCTTCCAGAAGAGAGTGATGTCAATACACCATGGTTACGAATTATCGAAGAATCGACAACCCTTCGTGATGCAGTTGAGCAAATGCGCCGACTTCCATTCGGAAAGGCATTACTTGCTATCAATGAAGATGAAGGATTGCAAGTGTATGAAGACGCACTTGATCGCCATTACTTCAAGCACTCCATGAGTATGCTTCAAGGAGGCGCTCCAGATGTACGAATTTTACGCAACCATTTAGCAGGTGAAATAGATCACCGCAATATTATCAATATACTCGAAGGACATGCTTTCGGCTTGTCTAGCGAGGAAATTTCAAAGGCGCTCATCTCTGGTGGCCGCCTGATTAAAGAGAGAAGTTTCGCTCAAGTTGTTAGCAACAAAGACGGACTTCTCGATGTACTAAGACAATCTAACAACTTCGATTCTGACGGATTCCAAGAAGCAGTCTCTTCCTCTGATGAGGAAAGAACGCTGGACCCAATCATTACCTGGCTACGTCAACGCGAGATAAAGCAGATGGAGCGTATGAGTTACCTCCACCCAATTTCAGCCCTACCTGTAATACACTACGTGTCTACTAAAGTTCAGGAAATCGAAGATCTACGCCTCATAGTCCGTGGCCGCATGGCAGGACTAGATTCTGAGGTTTTGGAGGCACACGTCCTCTGAGGTGATATGATGGAAATCGCAGTAGTAGGTAGCCCCGAATTCACACTCGGGTTTCAGTTAGCTGGAATTAGTACTTTATACAATCCTGAAGGAGAAGAGGATACCTCGAAAGTCTTCAGAGATTTGCTCACAACAAAGGGTGTGGGAATCGTGGTGGTCGACTCCGCGGTTCTAGCCTCCCTACCAGAACGTCTACGCGATAGACTTTCTGAAAGCGTCACTCCAACTGTTCTTGGTATAGGTACTGAGGAGGACACCACCTTGCGAGAAACTATTCGTAAGGCAATAGGAGTCGACTTGTGGAAATGATTTCCAAAAAATGGAGGAATAAAATATGAAGAATGAAGGATTGATTTACCGTATTTCAGGGCCTGTGGTTACTGCCATTGATATGAAAGCGGCAATGTACGATGTTGTCCGTGTTGGAACGGAAGGACTGATGGGAGAAGTAATTGAATTGCACGGCGACAAGGCCGTTATCCAAGTGTATGAAGATACATCTGGAATACGCCCTGGTGAAGTTGTAGTGAATACAGGCGAGACACTTTCTGTGTCCCTCGGCCCTGGTTTGCTAACTCAAATCTATGACGGAATTCAGAGACCACTTCCTACTCTTGAGAAAGAAATGGGAGTTTTCCTGACTCGTGGTGTCGATGCAGATGCGTTTGACCTAGAGAAGATTTGGACTTTTGAACCACAAGTTTCCGTTGGCGATACTGTCGTTGGTGGACAAGTCGTAGGACATGTTCAGGAAACCGATACCATCGTTCACAAGATTATGGTCGTTCCAGGAAAGGGCGGCGTAGTCAAGTCAATCGAATCTGGAGATTTCAATGTAACACAGACCATCTGTACCTTCGAAGATGGAAGTGAAATGCAGATGATGCAAGAATGGCCAGTTCGAACACCTCGACCTTACCAACAAAAATACCCACCAGTTATTCCTCTTGTAACTGGAATGCGTATTCTTGATTTCCTTTTCCCATTGGCAAAGGGTGGTGCAGCAGGAATTCCAGGACCATTTGGTTCTGGTAAGACTGTCACACAACAATCTCTAGCAAAGTATTCAGACGCACAACTCGTTGTTTACATCGGTTGTGGAGAGCGTGGAAATGAGATGACTGAAGTATTGGACGAGTTCCCTCATCTAATCGATCCTAACACTGGAAAGCCACTGATGGAAAGAACAGTAATGATTGCAAACACTTCAAACATGCCAGTAGCTGCACGTGAAGCATCTGTTTACACAGGAATCACAATTGCAGAGTACTACCGTGACATGGGTTACGATGTCGCTTTGATGGCAGACTCTACATCCCGCTGGGCTGAAGCAATGCGTGAGATTTCCTCTCGTCTTGAAGAAATGCCTGGTGAAGAAGGATACCCTGCATACCTATCAACTCGTATCGCTGAGTTTTACGAGCGTGCTGGAAGAGTTGAGACACTGAATGGAGAAGACGGTTCAATTACAGTTATTGGTGCTGTATCGCCACCTGGTGGAGATATTTCAGAACCTGTATCACAAGGTACACTTCGTATCGTTAAGGTATTCTGGGGTCTGGATGCTGGTCTTGCTCGTCAACGTCACTTCCCTGCGATTAACTGGCTGAATTCATATTCGCTGTACCCGCAAAGTCTTGACCAATGGTTCAGAGATAACATTGCACCGGATTTCCCTGAAATCCGTGTTGAACTATCTGGATTATTACAGATTGAATCCGAGTTACAAGAAATTGTACAACTTGTCGGTTCCGATGCACTTCCTGTCGACCAACAATTGACTCTTGAAGTCGCTCGTATGATTCGTGAATATTTCCTACAACAAAATGGATTCCACGACGTAGATGCATATTGTGATATCAATTTGCAATACAAGATGGCAAAAGCAATTCTTGCATTCCAAGAATCTGCTAAGTCCGCAATGGCATCAGGTGCTCAACTAGGGGACGTAGTTAACGTTCCTTCACGTTCTGACCTAATGCGTGGTCGTTTGAACAAAGGATATATCGATACTATTGATGACATGGTAAAAACCATGCTCGATGAAATAGCTGCTACCGTAGAGGAGAACTGAGGGGGAGTAATCATGACTGGAAAAGAATATAGAACAATTACAGACGTCAAGGGACCTCTAGTTTTCTTGAATAAGACAGAGCCTGTCGCCTTTGGTGAAATCGTATCACTACGATTATCCAATGGGACAATTAAGAACGGACAAGTACTCGATACATCTGATGATTTAGTTATCGTACAGGTATTCGAAGGAACTGCAAAAATCGACAGAGAATCAGGTGTTACCTTCATGGGAGATGTTTTCAAACTCCCGGTTTCGACTGATTTAATCGGTCGTATTCTTGACGGTGCAGGCCGCCCACGTGACGGTGGCCCAGATATTGTTGCAGAAGAGTCATCAGACATTATTGGTGCAGCGATCAATCCTTACAGCCGCCGTAGTCCGCACGATTTCATTCAAACTGGAATCTCAGCTATCGACTGTTGTACTTCATTGGTTCGTGGACAGAAGTTGCCAATTTTCTCAGCATCAGGTCTACCACACAATGATATCGCATTGCAAATTGCTCGTCAAGCAAAGTTAACTGCGTCTGACGAAGAATTCATTGTAGTATTCTGTGCTATGGGAATCACTGCTGAAGAATACAATTTCTTCCGTGCCGATCTTGAGAGAACTGGTGCGCTTGAAAGTGCGGTTTTATTCGTTAACTTAGCGGATGACCCTGCCGTTGAGCGAATTATTACACCGCGTCTTGCATTAACTGCAGCGGAGTACCTTGCTTTCGAGAAAGATTACCACGTACTGGTTATCTATACTGACATGACAAACTATTGTGATGCTCTGCGCCAAATTGGTGCAGCACGTGAAGAAGTTCCAGGACGTCGTGGATATCCTGGTTACATGTACACTGACTTAGCAATGCTTTACGAGCGAGCAGGATTAGTTAAAGGAAAGAAGGGTTCAATAACTCAATTCCCAATTCTAACCATGCCTGGTGACGATATTACTCACCCGATTCCTGACCTTTCAGGATATATTACTGAAGGCCAGATTGTTATCTCTCGAGAATTACACCAAGCAGGTATCTATCCGCCAATCAACGTTCTACCATCACTTTCCCGTCTAATGGGTTCGTGTATTGGGGAAAAGACCACTCGTGAAGATCACAAGTCGGTTTCTGACCAGATGTATGCAGCATATGCACAAGGCCGCGAACTACGTGGTCTAGTGGCAATTGTTGGTGAAGATGCACTAAACGAACGTGATAAGCAACTCCTAGAGTTCTCAGGCGTATTCGAAGACAAATTCCTTCGACAATCTCGTTATGAAGATCGTTCAATTGGAGAAACATTAGACCTATGCTGGACTTTGATGGCTGGTATTGATACCAAATATCTAGTTCGCCTAGACCAAAAATGGATTGACAAGTACCATCCGGACAACCGTGAGTGAGTTTACTATACCGAATAGAAGGAGTTGAAATTTATGGCACTTGACATAAAACCAACACGTAGTGAACTGATTAAACTTAAGGGGCGCATTAAGCAAACCAAGAACGGATACAAACTTCTCAAAATGAAGCGTGATGGTCTGTTTCACGAATTCCGTAAATTATTGGCTGAAATGATTGAGGCTAAGAGGGAACTTACCGACACATATCGTCTGGCAAAGCAGCGTATTGACTTGGCTAATGCTATTGAAGGCGGGCTCAAGGTTCGCTCAGCAGCAATTGCTAACTCTGCGGCTCCTGAGGTCGAAGTCGAACGCCGAAATATCATGGGCGTAGTTGTTCCTTCAGTTTCAGGTTCCAATTTGAAGCAGGCTTTCGGTGAGAGATCGATTGGTTTTACCGGTTCATCCCCATATATCGATGAAGCAGCTGACTCATTTGGTAATTTGATTGAGAGAATGGTAAAGGCCGCTGAGATGGAAGCGACTCTAAAGCGTCTACTGGCTGAGATTGAAGCTACTAAGAGGCGAGTAAATGCACTTGAGTTCAAGGTTATTCCTGAACTTGAAGAAGCACGTGTTTTCATTCAACTTCGTCTTGAAGAAATGGAGCGCGAAGAGACATTCCGTTTGAAGCGTTTCAAGAATAAGTGATTTAATTTATACCCGATTCATTCATTGAGGTTGGGTGTACCCCCAAGAATAGTGGGAGAATTTTCTATGTCGGAAGATGAAGTAATTTCTGCTCATAAAGTTTCATGGAATCAACGTGAGTTATTCCATAGAATTCTTTCGAGGCACTGTTACGTTATGGAAGACATAGGTGGTCGAACTCCTACTTACTTAGTTTCCGAAAAAGAAGACGAAGACATGCATGAAGTTCTTGAAACAATTAATCAACATTTGAAGGAATTAGGATACAGTGCCCGTCTTTACCCTGACGAACCGTGGATTCTACAACTGATCCCAGACCCTCGTAATCAGTGGCCATCGATGCGTTTTGTCATTTCAATGTGGATTATCTCATTATTGACAACAATCTATGCGGCTGAAAAGTGGATGAGTTCAGGGCGACCTTCTGGTGGTTGGTTTGTTGAAAACGCTTCACTAGATGCGCTTCTAGGATATTCGTTGCCAATTTTTGCAGTATTAGTTATCGCATCATTCACCCAAAAATGGGTTGCAGCAAAGAGCGGTGTACACCTTCCACATTTGTTTCCCCTACCGGGCCCCGGAATTATTTGGTGGCCGTTTGGAATCATTGGTTTCGCATCATTGCCCCGTAGTGATGCTAGGCTCTGGCCAGATCGTAGCTCAATGGGCAACTCTGCCTTGTCTGTCCCGCTAGTGATGATTATTCTTGGAATGATTCTCGCCCTCGTTGGTCTTGAATTAACTCCAGATGTGGTTCCATTAACCGCTTCACCGCTGGCGATTGAATTACCATTATTGCTGAATTTACTCGGACTGAATTTCGAAGGAGATTCGTTGCTGGTGCTCAAAACATCATGGGCGCATCCATTGACCCGTGCAGGCCTTACGTTGTCCTTTTTCGGATGGATTGCACTTCTTCCAATACCTACATTCCCAGGTGGAAGAATTTTAATCGCAAGGATGGGCATTCCAGAAGCAAGGTCTGGTTCAACACAAGTGATGTTGTTGCTGGTAGTTCTACTGTTTGCCTTCCTGTTTGGAGCATTTTCAGAATGGAGTCTATGGGTTCCAGTGGTTGCATTGTGTGCATCTCTACTGATTACTAAGGGAAGTGACCCTCGTCTGCCAATTGTATTGGATGACTTCAAGGGGTTACCTGACAAAGATCATAGGAGAATTGGAATGATATTATTCATGGCATTTATGTTTGCATTGCCCGCTCAGATTACATTCCACGAAGTAGATGATTGGGATCAAGACCTTTCTTGGAGTGTGGATGAACAAAATTTGGTAATTGAGGATGGGTGGTTCAATCAAACAATAGTTGTAAGCAATCCCTCACTTATTGCACAAGACTGGATTATAACCTTGCACGGTGGTTTATTTGGCAACAATATCTCATTATCTGTTCCCGATTGTGATTCAGGAACTAATAACGTCCCGGGCGACGGGACGAGCGGTCCTGGTTGTTTTGGAACCGTAAATCCGAGTGAAGAAGTCAAACTGCAATTCAACTTTGCATGGAATGAGAGTTGGAATACAACAGCGCTTGAATTTATTTGGAATATTGGCGATGAACTAATCATTCACAATGTGATTCCAGATCAAACCAATTATCCGGTTGGCGAGTGGCAATTTAATGGCGACTTAGATGATCCTAAAGCATGTATTGAATTACATGTTGGACAGACAGAATCACTCAACTTACCTCCAATATCTGATTACTCCACTTGGGATGATGTCAATACAACTGGAAACCTTACAGTGGAAAAAGGCCAATCTGAAATCTGTTTGGACAGCCTTTCTGGCGATGATATGGCTTGGCTTGATGGGCATATTTTTTATCTGGGAGATGCACCTTACAAAGCAGGATATAATTATCAGCGGTTTGTTACAATTCCAAGTGAAGGTGTTGATTTGACAACTGATAATTTAATGTTCAGTCAATCGATTTTGGCTCTAAACCATGTAGGGAACTGTTTGGGATTAGGCACACCCTCACCTCCACTAACCTCCGTTAATGAAACACGTAATTGGAATCTATCAATTATTCCATTGGCCGTCAATCAATTAGCTAATCAAAATGATACAATTACCCTCTATGCTCCAGTTGGCTCATCCATTGTAGATTGCGAACAGACTTTTACCCCGGTTAATTACTCAGTAATCGATGGTCCACCGCTAATTATAGGGCAAGGCGATAGTCGAACACAGCATTGGTTGGGATCTGTTGAAATTATTGATGACGAATTTGTAGTTGAAAACCCAACCTCAAATAATATTTCCTTGAATATTGAATTTGATGGAAATGGACCTCAATGGGACATTTCTAATGATATAGTGTTGGAATCTGGAATTATTACAACAGTTTCAGCAGTAGCTCCAACGACCGGTGTATCATTTTCGTGGTTTGAATTAAATGATGGCGAAACCATCCTCCACTTAGTTAATCACGAGGTGTGAGTATGAGGGTTGCAGTATTGGGCGCCGGTGCTATCGGCAGCCTAGTCGCAGCAAAGTTGGTAGTTTCTGGCTATGACGTGCTTGTGCATGCGCGAGGTGAGCATGGTGCCATGCTAGCAATTTCTGGTTTGGTAGTGAACGGACACCCCGAGTTGAGTATCGACTCAAAGGATTGGACAGTTAGTCTCGATGAAGTCGGAATTCATCCTTCGCTCAAAGATACCTGCGATCAAGTCATTATTACTAGCAAATCAAAAGACACTCGGAGGCTTGCTGAATTGGCTTCTTTTCTAACAAATGGGCCGGTTCTTTCACTACAAAATGGCCTTGGAAACTTGGAGATTTTAAAGGAAAATGTGTTTGAAAATGCTGCGGTTGGCGTTACTACAAATGCAGTAACTCGAATCAACCCCGGTTGCATTGAATGGGTGGGAAAAGGTAGCCTGATAGTAGGTGGACCCAAAGGAAAGGAATTTGAGGAAACGCTATCCTGTCTTAATGCATCATATGCTGAAGAAGTATCTTCGATATTATGGAATAAGTTACTGCTAAATGTTGCAATCAACCCACTGGCAGCAATTTGTGGAGTAAAAAATGGAGAATTGCGCAAAGAGCCTCTACTTTCTCAATCGGAATCAACAATGATAGAGGCAGCAAATATTGCACGTGCATTAGGAGTTTCAATCGACGAAGATCATCAGTTATTAGCAAAACTCCATTCAGTATTGGATTCTACATCTGAAAACCTGTGCTCGATGTTGGTAGATGTCAAAGCAGGAAGAGAGACTGAAATCGATATGTTATGTGGGCAGGTCGTTTCCCGAGGTGAATCACTTGGTATCCCAACACCGCTTAATGGCATGCTCCTTTCACAGATAAAAGCCCTCAAATGAGGTCTTTGTTATAGTGGAGTCCACGATTTTCAGTTCTTCTAATCGCATCTTCGGTGATATGGGTCGCTACAAGAATCAAATTTCGAAGTTCTACCAATTCTCTAGAAGGTAGACTTTTTGTCCAGATTAGATCAACTTCTATCGAAAGTAATTCAAGCATCCTCTTAGCCCTTTGGAGCCGACTAAAATTCCTGACAATTCCTACATCGTCAGTCATCGTTTTCCTCAGTGTTTCTAAATCTCTAACCAAGGGGGCGTGTTCTTCCAGTTTGGTCATACCCTCTGCTCTCCATGAAGGAACGTCCTCGAGGTTATTATTTGGTCTAGCAATAAAGTGGTCAGCAGCACGGTTTGCAAAAACAACCGCTTCCAGTAAACTGTTTGAAGCTAGTCGGTTTGCACCATGCATTCCAGTACAAGCAACTTCACCAATACCATATAGCCCCGGAATTTCATTTCCATTTTCCATCAATACTTTTCCATCGATATCCACAGATAGTCCGCCAACCATGTAGTGTGCAGCCGGAGCAACCGGTAGCGGGTCGACACCTAGGGATAATCCGTATTCATTCAATTTAGATTCGATATTTGGAAAGTGATTATGCAATTTGGTCTTGTCTAGGTGGTCTGTGACTAACCAAACATTATCTGCACCAGTTACTTTCATTCTTTGGTCACAAGCACGTGCCACAACATCTCTTGTTGCAAGGCTACCATGATGGGAAGATTTTAGGGTAAATGAATATTTTTCAGGCTGTTCATGCCCCGCTCTATATTTAATCAGGCCTTCATTGTCAAGGAGCACTCCGCCCTCTCCCCTTAGTGCTTCGGTAATCAAAAATGGTTTGTCATTACCTGCCATCAAAGCAGTTGGATGGAATTGGAAGTATGCCATATCTTTGCTGGCTGCACCTGCTCGAACAGCCATTGCTAAACCATCTCCGCTAGCAACGGATGGGTTGGTTGTTCTTTCCCAAAGTAGACCGCATCCACCTGTTGCAATAAGTACAGCATCCGCAGAAATAGCATTCATATTTCCGGTGCCTAAATCTAGGCACCATATCCCCTTTATTCCGTCTTCAGGATTACCATGTGTTCTTTGAATAAGGTCTACTCCCAATGTGTGAGGACGCAAACTGATATTATCACTTGAGTCTACAGCATTTGTAAGTGCTCTTTCAATTTCAGCACCGGTTGCATCCTTTGCATGTAAAATCCGTCTAGTAGAGTGGCCACCTTCTTTTACGAGATGAAATTCAGTGCCATCTTTTTCGAAATCAACACCGATGGAAAGTAAATCTCGAATTCGATCTCCTGCTTCTTCTACGACGCATCTAACAACCTCTTCGTCGCAAACTCCATCTCCGCAAGCTAAGGTGTCATTGATGTGAGCAGCCATCCCTTCGCCATCAGTCTTGTCGAGAATTCCTGCAATCCCTCCTTGTGCCCAATTCGTTGAGGAATCTTCAGGCCTTTGTTTAGTGATAATTATGACTTCATGGCCAGCCTTATCAAGTCGCAGTGCAGCAAATAGGCCTGCAATTCCACTGCCAATGATGACGACTCTTGACATGATAGCCGGTTTGGCCGTGGAGCCTTACACATTCAAATGTGACCCATGAAAAGGTGCGGCATCAATAAGGAGTTGGCCATACTCACGCTAAATATGGGCCTAATCAAGAAGTTGGCAGCAATCATTGGTTTGGCCCTGATTGCAATTTCTGTTGCCAATGTTGAATTCGGGGCGCTGATGAACCTAGACCCTCCACAGAAGTTGATTCTTGCAAGGTTAGCCGACCCAGGGTGTAATGCTGATGAAATACAGAAAGATTTGGATTCAGGGGACCTGAACGAATGCGTTACCACCCCTGGCGTGTGGGATGCACCTGATCTATTGTTAGCTCTCGAAGGATGTGTAATGTTCCTAACTTCTTTCATGAGATGGCCGCGTAAGGGCCGCTGGGCTGTCCGAATCAGACGTGCTTCAATTGTTGCAGGAGCGTTGCTTTGTGGCGTTGCTCTAGCAGACCGTTTCGATTTACTGCCGGGGGCCTCTTCTGAAGATTTGGCTGCATTGCTACCATTCCCCGCGCCTCCAATCGCTGTCCAAATCGGCGTATTTGCGATTGGAGTATTCCTTCTAAGAGGGCCTAAATATAGAGTCAATTACAAAAAGCAAAAAGAATCAGCTGACAGTAAAAGAGATCGTCAAATCCACGAGATAGATCTAGCCTACAAGAAGGGTGGAAATCTTGGTTCATTAGGCAAAGCAGGAAGCAAAAAAGGACTTTCACGCTACACGACTGTTCGCGATTTATGGGGTCATCAAGGACTTTCTGAATACGAGGACGAATTCGAAAGCGGTTTGCGCGATAGTTTCACTGGAAGTATGGGCAAAACTTGCCATCTTTGTAGTGGAGAAGGCTGCCGCGGATGTAACAATGGCGTAGTTACGTCCTGAAGGTTGGACACGGCTACAATCTGCTTCTCTCAGAAACAGCCCCTCGCGAGAGTGAATCGCGTAACCTTCAAGACCCCCCTCGTGCCCTTGGGGTGATGAGGTCAAGGTTTCAAAGCCTTGATTGAGAGGGAAAGGGATGTATCTAAAATTATTAGAAGTTGAAAACTTCAAATCATTCAAGGGCGAAGCCGTGATTCCATTTGACCGTGGATTCACTGCAATTACAGGGCCGAATGGTTCGGGTAAATCCAATTGTGGGGACGCGGTTCAATTCGTCTTAGGTGCCCGTTCTGCAAAGGTATTACGTGCCCAAAACTCCAAAGATCTCATCTTCAATGGCGGTAAGTCTAACAGGCCAGCAAGAAATGCAAAAGTCACTCTTGTATTCGCCAATCCTACCCTCTCCAATGGGCGAAGAAGATTGCCACTTGATATGGATGAAGTTCGAATGACACGTGAAGTTAGGCTGACTGCTTCGAATAATACAGTTTCAACTTATCTTTTGAACGGCGAAGAAAGTAACCAGAAATCATTTCATCGCATACTGGGTCATGCAAACGCTCGACCTGACGGGTACAATATCGTCTTACAAGGCGATGTAACTCGCCTTTCCAGTATGACTGCAATAGAGCGTCGAAAAGTATTGGATTCAGTCGCAGGCGTTACTTCCTATGATGATGAAATTCGTAAGGCCGACCGTCAAAAAGGGCAAGTTGAAGATTTCATAGAGCGCATATCTCTTGTGGAAGATGAACAGAAAGCCCGTTTGAGTACCCTTGGCAAGGAAAAAGCAGTCGCTGAAAAGGCTAAAGAAACTAAAGAACAATTCGATTCTGCCAATATTATTCTCCAGCAATCACGCCATATGACTGCAAAAGCAGAAATAAAGTATCATTCCGATGAGCGAGCCAGGTATCTTTCAGAGGCAGCAAATCTAGATTTGTCTGTGAAAGAAGCTGAAAAGGTATTACTTGGATTAGATGACCGTATCGGTGATTTGGAAACTCAAATTTCAGAAGCGATGGGCGGAGACAAAGGAGGGCTCAATCATGAGATTGGACAGTTACAGGTTTCTATCGCCCTCAAGGAAGACCATCTTGTAGATGCTGAAAGTGCAGATTCAGAAGACAAAGTAACTCTTGAAGGCTTGGAAGAGCATATAACAACTGCAAAAACAGATTTAGATAGCCACGAGTCAAATCTAATTTCTGCTAAAGAATCACTTGCTGCTAGCAAACTCGCTTTTGAGGCGACCGAGGCCATAGAGGCCGAAATCCGAGAATCTTTGGAGAATTCAGGTGAAGCAACAGCATCTCTTTCCCGTGCGCTTTCGAAAGCAAACGAGCATCTCGAGCTATGCCGTGAGGCGGTTCAAAATGCACGTCTAGAAGCCGATAAAGTGGCAAACCAGGCAGAAATGATTGCAGAGCAATTATCTGCAGCCGAAGAAGCGGTGGATGATGCTAGCCTTGCACATGACGATTTAGAACTACAAGCAGAAGAGTTAGGAGGTGCCAATCCTGAGAATGACCGAACTGCTCTTGCCACTGAATTACGCAATGCGCAAACTGCAGAAGGGCGACTTATCGATGAATCATCTGCAGTTGACAAAAGACTGCAAGATGCAGAACGCCGCCTCTCTTCAGCCAGAATAGAACTCGATAAGAGGTCAGGTAGCAATGGAATGGCACCTGGTGCAGCGGCAGTAATGGCAGCAAGAGATCGTGGAGAGTTGAAAGGGATAATTGGCACAATTAGTGAATTGTGTGCTCCAAAGGATTCAGCACATGCAGAGGCTCTTGCTACTGCAGTCGGCGGCGGAATGAACTCTGTCGTAGTCGAAAGTGACCAAGTGGCAGCCGAAGCAATGGCTCTTCTAAAGAGTAGAAAATTAGGCCGTGCAACATTCTTACCTCTCAACAAAATGCAGGCGAATCGTTCATCTGGTAAGGCGGCTATGATCGTTCGAAAACCAGGCGTCATGGGATTTGCTCACGAATTGTTGGATTACGACCCTCGAATTGCTACAGCGGTGGCATATGCCCTGCGTAATACCCTCGTTGTCGATAATATTGGTACCGCTCGTAGATTGATGGGTGGTGTTCGATTGGTGACCCTTGGTGGGGAAATTACTGAACCTGGTGGTGCAATGATCGGTGGAAGCAAGCAGAAGATGAAGGCAGGCTTTGGCGGAAAGATTCACGGAGCAAGTGAAGTTGAAAAGCTGGTAAGCGAAGTAGAACGACTTTCGTTAATGGCACAAACCGTTGCTGGGGCACTTCGTGAAGCACGTACACGCCAGAATGAAATCCGAATTAAATTAAATTCTCTTGCAGAAGATGACCAATCGATTAAGGTAAATACACTAAAGGCAGAATTAGAATTAGCCGCTAAATCCCTGACAAAGGCCCGAGGCATAGCAACTCAACTTCAAAACCGTCTTGCTAATTTAGAGTCGGAACATGTCGGCAAAGTGGCCCTACTAGAGGATACTAAACAAAAACTCATCGAAGCGGAAGCAGCAAGAGATGCTGCGAATGAAGACCTCAGAGAATCCAGTCCTGAAGGTATACGCCAACGGCTACTAGATGCTCAAACAGGCAGAGTAGAAGCCGAGGGTGCAGCAAACAAGGCTCAAGTCACTCTAGATAGTGGCAAAGAAAAGAGTGAATTATTGTCACAACGTCTCGACTCTTTGACTTCGAGAGCAGATGAAATCCAAGCCGGAATGGCAGGTCGCGAAAAAGCGGTTAATGAATGGAATGAATCACTGATTGGTGAAAAGAAGATACTTGATGAAAAACAAGCAGAACGCTCCTCACTTCTAGAAGAACACGAAGGCCTTGAAACTGAGAGAAAGGAATTAGTCGAAGAAAGAGCAGAGGTTAGAGCCAATGCTAATCAGAAGGCAACATCAGCAATCAATAGCCGTTCATTGGCAGAGGAACTAACGTTGAGTATAGCGGTTAGAGAGAATAGTTTGGCAGATTTACTTGTGGAAATGGCAGATGAATCAATCCCAGTTGCTGAAGAAGATGTAGATTTACCAAATGTCGGAGATGCTCAAAAGAGCGTCAACGAATTGCGAAGGAAATTAGACCGCTTTGGAGATTTCAATATGCTTGCAATCGAACAATATGATGCTTGTAAGCAACGTCTTGATGAGATGAAAGGCGATTTCAAGGTACTACAAGAAAGGCGAAAGCGTCTTATCGATATTACTGATAAGTTAGAGAATCAGAGGAAGACACGCCTATTGGCTACTTTGAAAGAAGTCAATGAGAATTTCAAAGTCGTATACAACCGTCTCTCCAATGGCGGACGTGGCGAGTTGTTCCTTGAGAATCCTGAAGAGCCATTCAAGGGTGGTTTGGACATGTGGGCGCAGCCACGTGGTAAGTCGAATAAATCAAGGTTACAAGGACTGTCAGGTGGTGAAAAATCGATGGCTTCATTGTCATTGATTTTCGCAATACAGGACCATGACCCTAGTCCATTCTACTACTTTGATGAAGTTGACCAAAACCTCGATGTTCCGAATTCCAAATTAATCGCTACTGAGTGTAGAAACCGAAGCGAAGCAGCACAATTCATCATGGTTACTCTACGAAAGGTTTCCTTAGAATTAGCAGATCACCATATTGGTATTACACATGGTGGCGATGGATGTTCAAGAAGAATCGTTGATTTCAACCGTGAACGTGCTATTGAATTAGGGGCCCAAGCAGAGAAAGAAGCAACTACTGCTGCTGATAAGAATCATTCACGCATTGAAGAGGCAAGAATCATTGATGCTGAAATGCCAGAGGTTCCAGAAGCATTACCTGCTCCTAAGAGTTTGGGTGGGCTACTCAATCACATTGATGAAGACGATGAAACTGAAGAAAACGGCTTTGAAGCACTTAGTGAAAGAGCTGATGAACTATCTGGTGAAATTGAAGAGCGTCAAAGGCTAGTTTCCGAATTATTAGCTGAAGGCGAAGAAGCGGATGCAGAAGAGGAAGAGACTGAGGCTGAAACGGAGGTTTGAGGATGCAGCAAGCGGTTTTAGACGACTGGTTTCTTCGCCAGGATATTCTCGATCAATTGATGAGACAGGAAGAAGAAGCAAGTGAGGCTGAACGCTATGCTGACCGAATTATACGCATTGCCCAGGAAGATAGCGCTGAGCACCAAGTATTGACTGATCCATTTGACAGATCTGTTGCACTCGTACTCTCGTTGGTCAAAGAAGAAGGCATGGACCCTTGGAATATCGATTTATCAGCATTTCTTAAATTGTTCACTATACGGGTTCGTAAAGAAGCCTCAGGTCTTGATTTACCAGCTTGTGGGCGCTTGATTAGGATGTCCTGGGAGGTCCTCACACAACAGGCATCTACTCTATTCGATAGAGTAATTGCACTCGACCTCGAAGTGGATGATGAACTAATGGACTTCGGTTGGGAAGCGGAATATGATGACTCCGAGTTCATTTTCACAACATCTGTTCTCGAAGGAAGTGCTGATCAAGTTCTTCCTTCATTCTTTGGTGAGAGAATAAGGCGTGATGAAGGCAGACCATCTACTCTTGGTGAATTGTTGTCGGCATTGAAAGATGCTTGTGATGAGGCAGAGATACTCAAAGCGAAAGAAGAATACCGACGTAATCATGCTGATGAACTAAAGAATATGCTTGCTAATGTTGGCTCAAGGATGCATAAAGAAGACATGGAAGGCGATATTAAGCGCTGCTGGGATGCAATGAGGCGCGTTACTAAGTCTAGAGGCGAGGCAAAGGTTCCAGTTGCTGATGTCACTAACGAACTGAGAAGTATCCTGCAAGACACATTTGGAGAAATTCCCGAAGGTTATGATATGGAATCAAAAATCACATCATTCGTTGCAGGTTTATTCCTTACGCACCGTGGTTTTGCATGGATAAGTCAAGAGGGTCCTGAAGACCCTATTATGCTTGAAGATAGGTGGCCCGATGCAGATACTTTCGAGAATGTTACAATTTTAGCAGACAAATTGATGGCGGATGATTCTGAATCTATAAAGGAAGATGAAACAGAATCCATGCGTCATGCGGCACGACTTGCGGAACGTGCTCGAATTGCGCTTGAAGAAGAGGAAAGGGCCAAACTAGAAAAAGAGTCGATGTCAGATAATCCTGCCGATTGGTTGGTGGAGTAAGGAGTTGTTTACATGTCGGAAATACCATTGGGGACGCTATTGGAGGCCACCTTATTCAGTGCCGGTAGATCGTTAGATATTACCGAACTATCAGAAACCCTAGGGTACGAAGAAGAAGAAATCTCTGAATCGCTAATTGCCCTTCAATCTTCAATTAAGCGACGGAGAGGTGGTGGACTTCAGGTTGTACAAATCAGTGGGAAATGGGCAATGGAAGTCAAACCAATTATCGCTGACCATTTGCCTAAGGAGACCAAATCCGAACTACCTCCTAAACTTCTAAAGGCTGCAGCATTGATTGCTTACCATCAACCAATGCCACAATCTCGTTTGGTTGAATTGCTTGGGCAAAGAGCGTATGATCACATCAGAGAGTTGGCTCAGGCAGGTCTTGTAGGTCGAAGACGTGATGGAAATACTCGTCGCCTAACCACAACAAGGCGCTTCTCTGAGATGTTTGGCTGTCCACATACCGATCGTAAAAAAGTCAGAGCCTGGTTTAGAGACATGGTTGTTTCATCAGGTATGCTTGATGGTATGGAGAGCAAACTTGCTTTGAGGGATGAAGCCGATTCAGATGGTGGAATGCAGACCACGCTAGAAATCGGTGAAGATGAGTGATTAAGAATTGCGAATCGCTTCAAGAGTATCTTTGACGAGTTGTTGTGTAACTGGTCCACTTTGTGTATTGACAATATCTGCGACTTTTTCAATCTCGTCACCAAGGGCGCCAGCACTAACTGCCATATTTCTCGCATGTAATTTCATGTGGCCTGCCTGAATCCCACTGGTTGCTAATGCACGCATTGCCCCTAGATTCTGTGCAAGGCCTGCTGCGGCGATGATTCCGGCTAATTCTTGTGCTGATTCAACTCCTAGTATTGCTAAATTAGCTCTAGCAGCAGGATGGACTTTGGAAGCCCCGCCTACGATTCCAACAGCCATAGGAGTCTCAATTCGACCTACTAGGTTGCCACTCTCATCTCTATGCCAGCGAGTCATTGAAGAGTAAGTGCCGGTTTCAACAGCAGCCCATGCGTGACATCCTGCTTCGATTGCACGCCAATCTTGCCCACAGGCCAAGGCAACGGCACTAATCGCATTCATTACGCCCTTGTTGTGGGTTGCTGCCCTGTAAGGGTCGGCCATGGCGAAATGGTGTGCTTCAAGGATTCCAGTGATAACTTTACTTCCATTCTCTCTGGTACCGTCATCTGAAATCTCCTCAGGAGTAAATATGGCCTTAACCCGGGCTAGGCGCTGAGATGCTAGATTTGACAAAATACGGAGGTGCACCCTACCGCCTGTAATCTCCTCAACTTTGTCACTGACCAATTCTGCCATTGTATTGACTGCATTTGCGCCCATAGCATCCCTCGTATCTATGAGTAAATGGATAATTAGCATCCGACCAGACATGGTATCTATGCTACGCACCTGGATATCTTTACATCCACCTCCCAGTTTAATCATGGTCGATGGGAGTGAATTACACATTGCCATCAACTCATATTTAGCAGTCAATATGGCTTCTCCTGCTGCTTCTGTGTCATCTAGGCCTAAGACCTGGATTTGAGAAATCATAACTGGATTATCAGTATCGGTCTTAAATCCACCATTAGTAAGGCAACGCTTGGCCATATTGCTGGCAGCTGCAACAACACTTGACTCCTCTACGCAGAAAGGAATGAGGTACTGTGAGCCATCAATCATGAAATTAGTTGCAATGCCAACGGGTAATGACATTGTGCCGATTACATTCTCGATCATGCGATTTGCAGAATCTTCGTTCAATTCACCATATTTTGAGAAGACCTCTGCCTCTTCTGGTGAAAGATTCGCTAATTGGGCGACCTTTGCTCTTCTTTCCTCTACAGAGAGTTTGAAGAAGCCCGAAAGTCGGCTGTTTTCAACTGGCATAGTGCATGCGCCCCGGATTGTAGGGGGTGGCGTCTACTTGATGAAGAAACCGACGAATTAACGCTTCAACTAACGCGTTAACTATGCGTTAACTATGTGTTATTGAGGCATAATTAAGTCCCGTGGTATTTATTTCAACGCGTCTTAACGGGCCTCTCCTTGGCCTCAATTGAGTGAAACATCATATACCCGGTTAATTCAACTCCGAATATGAGTGAAGACCATCCAATACTTGGAATACCAGCCCTAAGGGGTAACCCCTTCCAAGCTAAACCCTTGGAAAGGGGACAATCCAACTTGTTAGTTGGCCGTGATCAAGTAAGTGCGAATTGGGTCCGCTACCTGAAAGCCCGATATCCACGCAAAGTCTTGCTTATTGGCGAAAGAGGCACTGGAAAAACTTCCTTGATGCGTTGTGTATCCGAAGAAGCGGGAAAACACGTCCACCTCGACATGTTTCCAACCTCGGAACACGCCCAAAGAGTACTGCATGAGGTTCACGGTTCACTCATTGGGTTTGATATCCCTGCTAATGTACAAGAATTAGTTTCGCGTTTAGTCAAATTCACTGAAGAAATCGAAGGACCACTGCCTTTAATTTCACTCGACTACTCTAATGCTGATGGAAAAACTCTTGCTGAAGTTTGCTCTAACCTTATCGCTCCATTAGAGAGACTCAATGCCATGGTTGTAGTCGTGTTGTCAATTGAACAACGTGCCCAGTGGCCCGAATCGTTGGTTAATAGATTCGATAGTTTCGAGATAATCAAGCCTCTTGAAAAGAGCGAAGTCAAAGCATTGTGTGATGCTAGGATGGCTAGTGCATCAAAAGTCGGGTGGGAATTAAATGAAATTTCTCTCGATTATGTATTCGATAAAACAAACGGCATGCCGTCGAAAGTAATGCGAGTAATGCGAGATTTGGTCGATGAAGAGAGAGCAAATCCACGGGAAATAAAGTTCGAACAACCTCCTAAGGAAGTTATCGAATCGCCAGTACTTGAATCGGCCGATACCTATGTGGAAGAAACAGTGAGTGAACCGGATGTCTCAATAGATTTCGACCTAGACCTTGAAGAGTTAGCAAAAGAGCCCGTTAGAGACGTATATCCTGCACCTTTGCCCTCGATGGGCGGTCTTGGAGGTCTAGCGGCTAGAAACAGGGTAAACAAGCAAGAAAACCCACCTTTTGACAAGAAAGCAGTACAGAGTGCACCCCCCGAGCCGGAAAACGTTGATGCCAACAGCCTATGGGTTGCAGATAGTCCAGAGGCTGTGCTGATTAGCGAGCCTATTGTTGAAGAAGAATATGAAGCGGAAGCAGACTACTATCCGGAAGAAGAAATCATTTCTAGCGAACCTAGAATCGAGTACAAAGGTGAAGTCGAAGGTCTACTTGGTCAACTAATGAACGCATTAAAAGTCCCTCAGGGGGTTGGGCTAGCAGATCTATTGGCAGCAATCAGACGTCCAGTCATTGGGCAGAAAGAAAGCAACCCCTTGGATATTCAAACGCTGAGAAACCTTTCTCATGGCGAAGCAGTCCTAATCGAAGTTGGATCCGATAGGGAATTTTCTCCATCCGATTCCCGGCTCCAGGATAAATTGAATATTCGGAGACCCCGCATGTCACAGATGTGCAACCGCCTCTATAGAGCCGGAATAATGTCTGTACAACAAAAAGGCAGGACTAGAATGTTCAAATTAACCAATGATGCTAGGGCCCAATTAGTGGCATGGGGAATGATGGAGGCGGTCGTATGAGTTGGGCAGTGTCACGTTCTTGGCAAGCGCCAAATGCCATTTCAACCGCTTGTAATGTAGGAGGCGGTCTTCTTGTATCGTCGGGATTAGATTTGATCTTACTCGATGAGGAGTTCAATCAACGTTGGCGCCGTTCTTTGCCTTTCAGAGTCCATGCAGCAGCTCATGATTCTGGCAGAATCGGCGTACTTAGCGGACATGGTTTCCAATTAATCCGGGCTAGTGATGGTACACAAATCGGTGAAGGACGTTCTACAACTGGCGGATTTAGTGATATCTTGCCTCGCCCAGGGGGCGGATGGATTCTATCATGCCGGCAGGGGCAAATCCACATTTTCAATCAAGAAGGTAGAGGGCTAAAACGTCTCGCAGTAGGCGGTCTAAGGCGCCTTGTAGGTTGGTTTGACCGTGAACATCTGATGTGGCAAGATGAAGATGGAAAATTACGCTGTGCAAAGTTAGCTAACGAAGACTCACAACGATTACTCGAAGATAGAGTGTGGTCTTGGGTAAGCCGTATGTCAGGTGGCAAGATATTGTTACAGTCAGCAGATGGGATGCTGTGGGAAGGTTCTCCTCACCCGTATGGCTGGGATAATCTCGAAACCATAGACACGCGTTCCCTTGAACCATTATCTTCTCATCGAGCGGGAGATGGATGGTGGGTTCTATCCATTGAGGGTAGCCTCCATTGCATGACGGAAGAGGTATTCATCGAATCAACTAATTCCAACTTGGGCGATTTCTTGATCGGCCTCGCTGCAGATACAATGGCCAGCATTAGGAGAGATGGCCTGGTAAGGCTTTGGCAGTCACCTGAACTTTCACAATTACGAAGAGTCGAGTTGCAAAAGATGGTTGCAGAAGCGAAGGTTGCAAGCGATTGGGATGAAAGAAAGAATATTTTCAAGAGAGCATGTGATGCTGAAAATGAAGGTAGAATTTCCCTTGCAATAGATCTCTACGAATCACTAGGTCGCACAGCCGATGTCAATCGTTTACTCGCCACCCAAAGAGGTGACTGAAGTGGAAATTAGCAATACTGTTACAGAAGAGAAACTCACTCATTATCTTGGCTTGACAAAAAGAGCAAGGGCAAAAGCAACCCCCATTCCTTCTGAAGGCACACCTGAGGCTAAGCAATTAGAAGTGATGATGAGAATGGCAGATGATTATGCGAGTGATGCACAACATTTCATGGATAATGGTGATTATGTACGTGCATTTGGAGCAATAAATTATGCCCATGCCTGGATTGATGCGGGTGTCAAGTTAAGATTGCTAGACGGCCACGGTGACGATGTTCTATTCACATTACCATGAAGGAAAGGGATTAGCCCACTTGGCGTAAGTGAGAGCGGCCACTAACCTCAATCCAAGGTATATTTGCGATTGACATACGTCTTTTTAATTCAGTATCCACAGTCAGTATTGGCCAATTATGCTTAATTGCTAATTCTAGTAACTGATTATCGGTATGATTTCCGGATTCTGGGTTTGGGGTTACCATTTCCGCTTTTGAGAGTAACATTGGAATCATTAGTTTACGGTCATTTAGAGATTCTAATTCTTTGATAACATTCGGGACAGTCGCTAGGTCTTTTGTCCCAGTACACTCGATTAGCGCATGATCAATATTGATGCCTGCTTGGATGACTGCGGACCAGCCGCAGGCATCTATCAAGATTCTACGCATAGAAATCACTCGATTGTACCATGGCCGATTAATCGCCATCGTGAACCTACTCGCCTTGAGAGGGATATCCTTTGACCACTATCGGCACAAATGGGTAAGCGTAGAGTCAAGGTTGCCTTCCCTTTTCCGGTATTGGAAACTACACCAACACTAGTTGCAGTGGCAACATTGACCATCAACATTTCATTTGGCCTTAGTGGCATGATTGGAGATGCATCTTCGCCTTCACCCGCAACCATATTCTTCATTAATTTTACAGATAGAATAACCGAATTACGAACTTCAGGTAGGTCTCCAATCCGAGCAACAACCTGGCCGGATAAATTGTCCGCAGTTGTTACTGCTGGATCTAATGGAGTTGCCATGCCACAAAGACCACCTGCATGCATATTTTCAAGGCTCAATCCTCCGCCTTGCATGCTAGAAACCTTGGAATGGATTGGCTCATAGTGAACTTTGTTTCCCTTCTCGACTTTTCGACCTGGGCCGATTACAATTTCATCACCAATGTTGAATTCACCTTCAACAATACTTCCTCCGATGACTCCTCCACGCAATTTAGTAGGTCTTGTTCCGGGTCTGTTGATGTCAAAAGAGCGTGCTACATGCATTATTGCTCTCTTGTCCTTTGAACGGTCAGGAGTTGGAATAGTCGCTTCAATAGCTTGAATCAAAATATCTAGATTCACGTCATGGTGCGCTGAAACAGGAATGATTGGCGCATCTTCAGCAATAGTTCCTTTCAGGAATTCTTTGATTTCAGAATGTGACTCAAGAGCACGCTCACGGCTTACTAGGTCGATTTTATTCTGTACGACTACTATATTGTTGATGCCTGCAATCTCAAGAGCCATCAAGTGCTCACGGGTCTGCGGTTGTGGGCATGTTTCGTTAGCAGCAACCATTAGCATTGCTCCATCCATGATACTTGCACCAGTAATCATAATCGCCATCAAAGTCTCGTGACCTGGTGCATCGACAAATGAAATAACTCTCTGAAGTTCAGTAATGTCGTCATTTCCGCCTCCTGGCTTGCGCCCTGTAGCGTAATATTCACCCTTACTGGTTTTGTAAAATGCAGTATCTGCATATCCAAGTTTAATCGAGATTCCACGCTTACGTTCTTCTGAGTGGGTATCTGTCCAAACACCGGACAATGCTTGTGTAAGAGTCGTTTTACCGTGGTCTACGTGACCGACTAATCCGATATTGATTTCTGGTTGAACAGGAAGCTTGCGTGCCATGCTTCCTCTCACCTCAGATACTACAGATCAGCCTCGCGGCTTCACTCACTGCTCTCCTCTGAAATAGCTCCGAGGATGTCTGCGAGGCTCTTGTTAGCAGCCTCTACGACTTTGAGATTAATCTGACGTGTATCTTGTGTGATTGTGTTTCCACGGAAGAAACGGCGCTTCCTCATACCATCTGGCTTGTAGCGGAATCGCTTCTTTTCGCCACCTTTTGCCTTGTGTACTAGGCTATGTCCTTTGAAACCGGTTGATGCGGTAACTAGGATAGATTGGCGAGAACCTCCTGAAAGGTCAGCACGCATTGGTGTTCCGGTTTTATCCGAACCGCCAGTGATTTCTAATTTGTATCCAGCAAGGGTTTGTTCTCCCTCTCCTACGAAGATTCCATCGACGACATCACCGATTTTCTTACCAAGAAATTGTGAGAGATTGTTACCACTCACATTCATGTTGTACGAGCGTCCACCATTGGCGGAATCTGTGTCATTGACTACTGCGACGAATGTACTATCAGCCATGGTATCAACTCTTTGAGCAACCTGCCGACATAGGACGGGTATTTAGCCCCTTTGTGCCGAACCAAATCTCGTTTTAGCGGCGTAGTCTTGTGGGAATCAGTGTTTCTAAGCGTCTTGCAACATCACTAGGGAGCATGTGGGGCATGGAGATGTGCTGTGTTCTACCGCGCCCGACCTCTGATTTCGCAGTTCGCGTTACAACGATATCTTCTTGCGCCAAACGCTTAATGTGCTTCCAAAATGTCGTGTAACCTTTTGGGTCTTGGTCATATTCTTCACAAACAACATTGTACAATTTTTCAGCTTCGCCAGTTGTTACATTTTCTTGTCGTTTTAGTCTACGACATATTCCTAACAATATCAACATCGCATGCGGAGGTATTTCCTCGAGAGCCATAGAATCAACATTGGTTGGCATTGTAACCACAGTTTTCTGGACATCCTTTGATTCAATTGATGAGCGCCCAGATGCTTCAGCACGCTTTGCGGCACCCTCTAACAACTCAATCGACTGACGTGCATCGCCAGAAGGTGCTGCTGCTTGAGAAATTAAGTCCAAAATTTCATCCGGGCAAGTTCCTGTTACCAAACCTAAATCTCGCCTCTGTGATACGATTTTCAACAGTCCTTGCTCATCATACGGTGGTATTCTGATGTGATTTGTTCTCCCCATACGTGAAATAACAGCACCTTCGAGTAAATCCAGAACCTGCTCTTGACTAATCAAAATTAGTGAAAGCGTGCCTGCTTTGTCACGGTCCTCATCGATTCGCATCAATTTGTAGATCACATCATCACCAGATTGCCTTAACAGGTGGTCAACTTCATCTAATACGACAATGAGATGTGAGTTTTGTCCTTTCATCATTCTTCTAAGACTCGTTAGCAATTCACCAACTCCAAGCCCTCGGTCTGGGTGCCCAGGGTCTAAGTCCTGCACTATTTTTTGCATAACCCTAGATGCAGTTGCTGCATTTCGGCAATTAACATGAACAGTCTTGATATTTCTTTTCTCGGCAAGATGTCTCTCAATATCAATGCAGAATCGCTTTACTAGGACGGTTTTACCCGAACCAACGGGACCAGTAACAACAGCTCGTCCGGTTCCTTCTGGGTGTGCAATACTGCTGAATATCGATGCGAGTTGGCCTTGGATTTCATCTCTACCAACGAGGTCTTCCGGTATGTAATCAAACCCAAAAACTTCAGGATTTGCCAAGACGAGGCCGGCACCGATACGGTCCAAATAGGAACTCATGACTACAGATGGTCATCGTCTAGGGTTATTGAACTTTCAACTGGAAGAGGGCCTCAAGGTATCTCATCGAACTGATATCCGGTTTCCCACTTCTTATCGCCAAGGGCGACTTCGAGTTCAAATGGAGTCACTAATGGCTTGGCGTACCTTACCGAATCATCAATTGCAATTCGGGGGCATGCCGTGTTGACAAAAGCATCCACTGGATAGAAGTCAATTAGTTCAGGTCCAACATGTTCAAGCGCCAACAGGTAGCCTTTTTTACCGTGCTTCGCAAGTGATCTCTTCAGTTTGAGAGCCAGGCTTCGACGCATTTGCCCCGGTTTTTCACCGATAAGAATTGCAAAATTTTGAGATTCTTGAATTGCCATTATTAGACCGAACCTTTGTCGAAGAATTCTTTCGATACGTTCTGCGCCCATTTCGCTAGCATCTCCGGTGTATGGGTCAAGCATTGCTAATGGCTTCCCTGTATGTAATGCCAAACCAATTGGATGGAAATCTCCGCTTCCAAGGAATACATAGTGTCCAATTTCATCATCATCGCCCGAGTAGTTGCAACCAAGAACTTGTCCAGGGAAGGTAAGTCTTGCACCGCCAACAGGAACTTCAACCACATATCCAGCTGCTTCGAAGCGTTCTTTGTAATCGAAAACGAGATGAAGATGTTGAATTGAAGCGACTAATCCCAGTTTAGTGCCTTTCAGGGGAGCGACTCGACCCACAGCATCGAGGAATCTCTCTTTCGCTTCTTCTTCACTCAACTCGGAAACATCTCCTTCTGCTAATCTTGCTTGTGCGATAGCACGGTGTTGTGCTAGTATTGGTAACACCGGATCTATGGCGGGGTCGCCATCATAAGTGACATCAATGAATTGTGTAGGCATCCCTGAATCAATATTCATCTGTGAATGACCCATGTGTGCGACTAATTCAACGCCCATCATCTTCATTTTGTCATGGACTAGGTCGCAAGCACCATAGCAAGGATCCGCTGCTAGGATTACTTTAGCAGAAGTTTCATCTTCGATTTCATCCATCATTTCGAGAGCCTGCATCTTTAGGCCTTCTGGAATTTGAAGGGCTATTAAACGATGGTCATGGCCTTTGATACGTTCAATCAACTCAGAGAGTTGGAAGTCGTGGCGCTCAAGGTCCATGTATCACTCGCATGACCTCACGTTGAAGAGGCTGCCGGAAGATATCAGAATCAGTCTTCAGCCAAGAAATTAATGTATTCTTCATCTTCGAGTAGATTTTCCATATCTACATCATGCGGATCTAGTATCACAATCCAGCCCAAATCATAAGGCGAATCATTAACCAATTCTGGATTAATCTCTACTTCACCATTCACTTCTGCAATCTGTCCTGCAAAAGGGCTTGGGAAAGTCAATTTTTCATCTGCTGTCCATATTGAGAACAAACTTTGCTCTTCATCTACTTCAGTTTCAGCATGCGGTAGTATCACACGTAGGATTTCTCCTATGTCAGAACTAAGGTAATCGGATATACCAATTACCAACCTATCGTCCTTTTCTTGGAACCAAACATGGTCCCTCGAATACTTGCGACTACCTGCTATGCCAAACTCCATGACTTCTTCATCCATGGTATCAACCTAGTGGGCCCGTTTGACAAGTAATATATGAACACACTGCAAGAACTCAATATTTACACAGGGGCATGGCTCAAATGCTTTGGCGCATTGGCCTGTAACATGCGCTTCGAAGAGACTGATGAGCAGCAGATGATTCGTGAACTGGTCAGAGACTTCGCTGAGACAGTTCTACCGCCGACCATTGAGCATCGAGATGCAAATCAGATACCACCTGCGGAAGAGTGGACGCAGTTCATCGAATACGGTCTTCAAGGAATTACAATTCCCGAAGAATATGGCGGCAATCCAGTAGACGATATTTCAGAATCAATAATTATTGAGGAACTTGCAAGAGTCGACCCATCTTTTGCAGTAATGTACTGTGTACATGTAGGATTATGCTCCAAAACGATCGCTCTTCATGGCAACGATGAGCAGAAAGCCAAGTATTTGCCAAGGCTAGCCGCTGGTGAAGTCGGAGCCTATTCTTTGTCAGAGGCTGGAGCAGGTACTGACGCTGCAGCAATGGTCTGCAAAGCGAAATTATCCGATGATGGTAGCCATTACATTTTGAATGGTGAAAAAATGTGGGTTACCAATGGTGCTCAAGCCCAAATTTATGTATTATTTGCTAAAGATGTAGATCACCCAGATTATGGTGTAAAGAAGCACGGAGGATCTACTGCATTCATTGTAGAGCAATCATTTGAAGGATTTACAGTTGGCAAGAAAGAAGATAAGTTAGGAATCAGATCATCGGATACCTGTACACTAGTTCTTGAAGATTGTAAGGTTCCAGTTGAAAACGCGATTAAAGGTTCGGGCAAAGGTTTCGCAATCGCAATGAATGCTTTAGATAATTCACGAATTGGAATTGCAGCTCAGGCACTTGGTATTGCCCAAGGGGCATATGAGGCTGCACTGAAGTATGCTCATGAAAGAGAGGCATTCGGTAAACCAATCGCACATCACCAAATGATAACATCATATCTCGCAGATATGGCTACACGCATAGATGCGGCGAGACTATTGGTCTATAGAGCCTCATATGCTAAGGAAGAGCACTATACTAACGACGGTCCAAGACATACGAAAGAAGCCAGTATGGCAAAGTTGTTTGCGGGCGACACAGCAATGTGGGTCTCGGAGAGAGCAGTACAAATCCTCGGCGGATATGGATATACCAAGGAATTCCCTGTTGAACGATTTTTCAGAGATGCTAAGATTACTCAAATCTATGAAGGAACTCAAGAAGTTCAACGTATCGTTATAGCGCGTGCAATTCAACCCTGAATAGAGAATAGTAAACATATTGCGCTTTTGAATTCCAGTGGCTGGATAAACAAATCCATTATGTATGGCGCTAAGGGGAGTTCATGAGGCATTTCTTTCCATTGCTGGTAATTTTGCTTCTCGCACCATTGGCGCAGGCCCAGAGTTTTGATGAGGCACTACAAGATTGCCCGGGTCTCCTGCTTGCGACTGGTTCCAATACCCAACAAATCCATCTTCAAATGACAGACGACCCGACGGAAATGACCGTCATCTGGGCTACAGATGGTCTAAGTGAGAACGAAATAGTGGAGTATCAACCTAGCTCAAATGTAGGTGAGGTAGATGCTGAAAACTACTGCTACGGTAATCATAACATGGCATTTCACATGGCAACGATGACGGGACTACCGCTCGGTCAGGAAATAGAATATCGAGTTGGTAATATAAATTCTGATATGTCCGAATGGTACAATTTTACCACAATAGATCCTTCAGCAACTCATTTTGAATGGATTTCCATTGCTGACCATGGTGATTCTAGTGAAGGAATGGATGTTAGTGAGGCGATAATTGCCGATACTGATGCACAGATGGTAACTGTTTCAGGAGATATCTCCTATGCTGACGGCGAACAAACTGCCTGGGATAATTGGTTCAACTTCCAACAAGAAAGCATGACTGTAATCCCTTGGTTAACAGCAGTAGGCAATCATGAGAATGAGCCCGGCTACGAATTTGCTCCCTACGAACATCGATTTGATTCAGACCAACAAATAGAATCTGAAACATTCTGGTACAGTCGAAATGTCCCAGGAGTGCACATGGTCTTCATGTCGACAGAACATGATTACGCACCAGGAAGTACCCAGTATTCTTGGCTTGAACAAGATCTTAGTTCAGTCAATCGAGATGTGACTCCTTTTGTGATTGTTTATGGCCACAAGCCGATGTATTCCAGTAACAGTTACCACGGCTCAGAAGTAGAGTTACGTGATTCTTTGGAAGAGATGTATGTGGCTCAGGGTGTTGATTTGGTGATTGCAGGACACGACCATTTCTATGAACGTACATGGCCGGTATCTGCAGAGGCTGTAATGGATACAGGCAACGACGATAGATTCTCTCGTGGTGAAGGACCCATCCATCTAGTCATCGGAATCGCCGGTCGTTCTGCATACGAAGAATTAGATGAACCACAACCCGAATGGAGCGCTTACAGAGAAAACAACAGTTATGGTTGGACGCGTTTGGTGTATGACGGTGATGTTAGGGAACTAACCTTGACCCACCACCGAATCGATGGAACCATTGGAGATCAATTCACAATTCAGGAATCTACCTCAATTGTTGAATCCGATGATTCGAGTGCATTAGGCCATATTGGCATGGATTCCGTATTCGCAATTGTTGCACTATTGGGCGCAGCTTTACGCAAGCGGTAAAGAAAAATTCGTAGATGTTCAATAATTTTTATGTCACTTATTCGTCATTTCCTGAAGCATCCCATGAAATTGCTACGCACAATATCTGGATTGCATAAACAATAGGCTAAGTATGATGTTGATTACCTCGCGGCATGAAAACCACTGTAATTGCCTTGTTGCTACTCTCTGTATGTGCGATTCCAGCAGTTAGTGCCCACAACAGTACTGTTGACACAATAATCACTGTTGACAGTACTAATCTTCGTTTCAGTCCCTCGACTGTAACTATTACAGAAGGTGATGCAGTGCGCTTCTTTTGGGATGGACAATTACTTCCGCACAATGCAGTAGAAGAGAATGAAACATTCGATTCAGGTGATACAGAAACAGATGAAGATTACAGATTCGTATTCCTCCCTGGTATGAATGGTACCTTCGAGTACTATTGTGAGCCGCACCGTAATCTAGGGATGGTCGGCCAGATCATTGTTAACCCAGCCCCCGCAGTTGAAAATAATACAACTGAAGATACTGAGGAAGAGGTAATGGCTGAAGAAGAGTCCATGCCATTCCTTTCAATGCCACTACTAACTCTTGTACTAGCAGTTGCAGTCGTAGTTCACAAAAAAGATGAATCAGAGTAGTTCATTAGCCTCTAAAACAGGCCTCTTGAGGCTAGTTGAGAAATCAACTAACTTTGCTCGAACTTTGATTTCGTCACCTTCTTTGTGTGATAGAATCATTTCATCGAACGCTACTGGTATCTTTACCAGACCAACATATGGTCCGCCATCTATCAAGCCATGAACAGATTGACCACCTCGGAATACAGGGTCGCCGATCAAAGTTCTCTCCATCTTTTGGATTCTAATATTAACGAGATAATCGGTAACTTGCTTTTCCATTAATTTCCGGCGTTCACTAGTGAATCGAGCCTCTTCCATTTCAAGAATAAAGTTCTCAAATTCAGTATCTATCCCTTCAGTTAATTCACCGACTGGTGTATCATCTGTAGCAATTACGGCCTCTTTAACCTCGCCTTCGGTTATTTCTTCTGGTACTGGCAGTTCCTCTTGCGCAATCTCGATTTCTTCAACGGCAGGTACCTCTTCGGCCAATTCAGTCACCTCAACATCCGCAGTAGATTCCTCTACCACTTGGTCAACATCGGAATCAACTTCATCAAGTACCGCATCTATTTCTTCATCGCTATACTCAGTCTCTTCTTCCAATTCAAATCCGAGTTGAGCCCATAGTCTATGAAGTTCGCTAGAATCTAATGTACCATCGCCATCAGTATCAAAATCTTTGATAGCATCTTTGACAATAAATACAGGAACAGTTAATCCCGTTGCTTTTGCTAGAGCGCCAGAAATCTCGATAGGTTCTAATTTGCCATCTCGGTTGAGATCACCAAGTTCCATTAATAATTCAGGAGTCAAATTCTTTTCACGGATTTGATTAGATAATTGGTCTAGAATTACATTGTGTGCAACTTCTGATGCGGTTTGACCAGCCTCATTTGTAGGTAATTTAGAATCGATTTTTTGCATATTTGTATCGATGCCTTGTTGTAACCTTTCCCGACCCTGTGTGCGTAACTCTTCTGCTCTTTCAATAGCGCGTTCACGTCCAGATTTTACAATCTTGGCAGCACCCATTGCTCCAATTCCACCTGCAGCAGCTACGGCTGTTAGTTTCAGAGCCTTACTAGCCAGTTTCGAATTGGTTAGGGCGTTGATTTTTTGTTCTTTGGAACCACCATTGATTCCATAAGCCCCAGCAAGGGTATCTAATTCACTAGGCTCTAAATCTTCCAAATTTGAACCATTGCGAACTTCAGTAATAACCCGCGACAAGATTTGTGTGGATTGATCGTTGTATTGAGCGGCTCCACCTCTCCCAATTTGTTGGTTAGTTTCTACACTATCCGAGACCCAATTCCATTGGCCGCTAGCATCTTGTTGAAGGACCATTTTACCTTCCTGTGTAGTGAATGAGATGGCAGATGATGCAAGTGCCGCAACAACATAACCACATATTCCAAAGCCACAACAAACCTCAACAATCCACCCAGGTGCACTTGGAATTAAAACAGCTAGAAAACCAATGCCAATAGCGAATCCGCTTCCCATTTTCAAAGCGCTACTCCATTCAGGTTCGGCGGTCACACGATGCCGAAACATCTTCAACACTTAATTTGTAGGACTCAGGGCCATTGAACTTTAGGCCACTGGGATGAATCACCTTCATTCCAAGGAATCGTGCATAATGCCGTCTCCATTTGAGCGATTGATGTGTATCCGCGTTCTATTTGGATACGATAAAGCCAATCTTTTAGCCGTCCGAGTTTCATCCCTGGTTCAAATTTGGTTTTTTTCATCAACCACTCTCCGTCTACCAAGCAGGTTATATCGGTGGGGTATTGCAGAGATTTTTCAATTAATGAAGTAACTTTTCCGGTAGCAGAAGCTAGAGAGATGTGTGTATTAACTTCCTTGGAAACTACCATTCTATAGAGGCGCAACTCGTGTTCCGCAGGGGTATTATCAATTAAAAAATGTAAATGTCTACAACGCTTGATAACTTTCTTAGGAGCCCTTAATCGCATCAATATATCATTGACTTCTAACGATTTGAGCGAGGAGAACAATATAGCAATTCTCGCTTCGAGATCACTTGGCAACTTGGTTACCAATTCAAAGGATTCAAATGGTAACGGATAACCAATAATCGCAGGTAGTACTCCGTCGCGGTTCATCCTTGCAAGAACGAAATCTGCATTGGGCCCCAGAATGATTCTTTCTAATTCATTCCAAATGCGTTCTATGGAGATTAGCGCTAACATCGCCCTATTGTCAATTAAAGCTGCTGATAATTGCTTATCAGGAAGCCATATGCCATTCTCTTGTCTATCCATAAATCGGTAAGCACGCATTATGCGGAGCCCATCCTCTGACAATCTATGATGCGCATCTCCAACTGCACGTAGATTGCCTGATGCTAAGTCTTCCTTTCCACCAAATGGGTCGTGCAGTAATTCTCTCGCACAATCATATGCCATCGCATTCATTGTGAAATCACGCCGAGAAAGGTCGATTTCTAGACTTGTCCCCCATTCAACAATATCAGGGCGCCTACCGTCGCCATAGCCAGTTTCAGTTCGAAGGGTAGTGACTTCAAATTGTGAGTTGCCACTCTTCACAGTGATGGTACCATATTTTTTCCCTGTTGGTATGGTCTTTTCAAAGGACTCAATGACTTGTTCCGGCGTTGCATCTGTACAAATATCGTACTCTGTAGGCTTTCTTCCCAACACACAGTCCCTTACAGCACCACCAACGATCCATGCGCCAAAACCCCCGGAGCATAGTACGTCCAATACATGAATTATATCGTCATCTATCGGAATTAGGTTCGGGATATGCTCTCCCGAGATATCGGCGGCTCTCCCCTCCTCCATGTATTGTGTCGCGCACACCCTTTCCAAAGCATTATCCCAACTATCACCTTGGAATGTGCTATGTCGTGGGAAGCAGAGGATGTCGCACTAGTTGATATTGATTGGTTGAAACCCCATGAAGAAATAAAAAATCGAAACAGGGACAAGCTTCTCGACATGACAATGAGGTGGGGTGGTTTCACTAAGCCTCTATTGGTAGATTTAGTAACTGGGTCAATTCTTGATGGACACCACAGGTATTCAGTTGCACTTTCTCTAAATCTGAAGAGAGTACCTGTAATATTAATTGATTATCTTGCTGACGATGAAATAACTGTAGATGTTTGGCCTAATTGTGGTTTAGAAAGTATTAGTAAATCTGATGTGATTTCGATGAGCCTCAGTGATGAATTGTATCCACCAAAGACCAGCAAACACACATTCGCCGACCATATTCCTCCGATTCATATCTTGCTTGAAGAACTTGAAAAAGCAGAATAATTAGCGGCGTGATGCTTTGATTGCATGCCAAATCTTGTTTCCTTTCCCTTCGACTTTGACTAAATGTTCGGGATGTCCAACCGGCGTTATTTTGACGACTTGAATACCACCTTCTCTAGATATCGTTAATTCTGTAGAAAATCCTTTCTTGTCATAAATAGCAGCATTAATCTCTTTTACTGATTTCACTCTTAACCCGTCAATAGCAATTATTTCATCACCCGTTTGTATTTGTTCTCGACATGGGGAGCCTGCTAAGTGAGTTCTGACGCTGGTGATTCCAAGTGAGGTAGAAAGTTTCAACCCAAGCCATCCACCTTCTTTCTTTTTCTTTGGAACCATGTTTAATCCTAAACTTGCCATTGCAGCGGTAGTATCGGGTGCTTTTCTCTGGCTCACTAGTAAATCAAGCATGACTCCTAATCTTCGACCACCTGGTGTATTAACGAGCACCTGTTTGATATCTGAATGTGAGATTCCGGGTGAGTTTGTCTCGAGGTTGAATTTGTTGTACAACTCAACCATTACATCATCCATTCCGAATTCCCCTTTTGATCTACGTCGCAGTTCGACATCTAAACAGAAAATTGCCATTTCACCTTCTAAGTAGTACGAAATTTGTACTTCTCGACTGTAAGAGTTAGGACGGTATAGATGAATCCAAGAATCATGACTGCTTTCTTGTAGAGATTCGAATTCCATTCCATTTCTGTCGAAATGCCTTTCCATCTTGCGAGTCCAATCTTTATTCCAATCTTCATCACTCCAAGCTCCGCTTCTCAGACAGATTATATCACCTAGCCAAGATGTTAATCCTTCGAACCACCACAATAGGTCGGTATGTACTTCTTTTTGTAAATCATAATCAAGGAAATTATTCGGTCTTAGTTGTTTGACATTCCACTGATGAAGGAATTCATGACTAAAAAGCGAGACCAAGTCTCGCCAGTCGTCCTCATTTCCTTCTTGCAGACATCTCCTTGGCATCATAGAGGTCTGACTTCGAAGATGTTCCAATCCACCTCTGCCACTATCGGTAAGATGCAGAACTGTCCAGTACTCTTTCCAACTTGGAACTCCAAATAGTGCAAAGTGCTCTTCAATAATCAATTTCATGGATTCAACAAATCGGTCAAGACCTTTTTGTGGTATTGGGACGGCACCAGAATCCCATAATTTGAGGTGTTGCGTACAGCCTTGAACCTCAAATGATATCATTTCATTAGAATTGGATTCGATAATAGCGTCGAGCAATTCGTCTCTTCCTTCTGCAAACCATTCGCCCTCCTTCCCGGGAAGTTGAATTGCAGTTTGCCAATTTTTAGGTTTATCGAGAGTCACTCTATGTGATTTATTCATCCGTTCAGCATCGATACCTCTCGTTGGAAGCATCCAAGTGTATGGTGGCATAATGTGGATGTGGGTTGTATCTAAATGATTAGCTCTACAAGTCATTTCAGCAGCCAGAACCTTGTATGTGATTACTACCTTACTAGCTCCGCTAACACCCTGTATCTTCACGCCATCCACGTCAATACGCTTCACATGAATTTCATTTCCATCACAGGTTGCAGATAGTTCGGAAAGATGTTGCATCGGCTCTCTAATCAGATACGACCCCGGAATCCATCTTGGGAATCTAAGTTCCAAGATATTGCCAACGAATGGGCCATCAATTTCAATTCGAATTCCCAATCGGCGACTAGCACCATTGGTGGCATCTGCATGAAAATTAATTCCCGAAATCATGTTTCCTCACCTGATAACTCAGAGACGGAGGCAGATAGGTTCATCGCTGCGATTCTCACCAGAGGGGAATCATCTTTTGCAACATCACTAAGCCTAACTAAATCAACATCTGTTCGTCCATCCATTTGTTCTATGAGTTTCGATCTCGACCTAGAATTCAAGGTTCTATTTTCGATCATCGACCAGCGCAACGAAGATGCCTTTTTGTCATGGCGTAAACGTAACCAACGTACAATAATCTCAGGACAATATTCTGAAATTGAATTAATTCTACTATCAACCTCTAGAACTTCACTTCGAAGAGTGTCAGCAATCGACTTTCGAACCTTTGGATTAGAATCCCGGCATGCTTTTTCAAGCATATCCCCACCTATTTTTACTGTGAGTGAAGCAACTAGTGAACGTAGCGCAGGGTCACTGGAGCCAAGTCCTTTGTCAAGAGTAGTTTGGCTTAATTCTAAACCTTCTCTTGAAGCGGTGGAAATTGCAGATTTACGAACCAAAGAATGAACGTCAGTAATCAGTGAAGAAATCAATTCGGTATCGGTAGAGTTTTCAGCAGCAACAATTCGAATCGAATGATGTGCGTCAAGGGCAAATGTTCCATGAAGCGAATCGATATTTGCCAAACTCTTAGCAGCAAAAGAACGAGTAATATGGTCATCATCTTCCAATAATTGGTGTGAGATATCTGGGGCTTCAATCCTTTCAAGAAGTTCACCAGCAACCCGTTTGTGATTTTTTAATAGAGGTAACAAATCATCTGCATTGTTTGCCCATTTACGGTGTGCGTCTAGAGATTTATTCCTAAACCAAGCATCGCTATCATCGAGCAGCGGTATGAAACCCTTCAATGCACGTGGATTATCATCGTCAAACAAATTTCGGACAGCACGCCTTCTAACTCTGACATCTTTGTTAGAAAGACGAGCGATTTCAGATTCCATTCCTGCCAAATAAACACCTCATGGAATAAAATCGGAATGATTACTTTTTTGATCTGTCTCATCGGGTGAGGCGAAAGATGCCAATTTTGAATCAGCCATTGATTGAATCATAGGCCACAAATGTACAAACCATTCACCTTTTTGTAAAATCAATTTCATCATTGGATGTTGTGATGGGTCCTCCATTTCTTCAGGAGGGGGTAGGTCATCAGGCAATTGTCTTAATTCAGCTACCAAATCATATAATTGGCCTCTATCCTCGCTAGCAATAACTCCAATTTCACTCATTAGTTCGACTATATGTTCAACGATTTCGGCCATTTCTTCGGGTGAAGGAATTTCAACTACTGAATCTTGAATATCTACAGGACCAAAAATCACACTACCTAAGTCGGTTTCAAATAATTCATCATCTTGTTTTTCAATTTTCAGTAATCGTTGTGATTCACGATTTCCGATTGGGGCAATTGAAAAACCTCCAGTCACCATTACTTGAATGAGCCATTCTGGTAATTCTTCTATTTGCCCTGTAACCAATGCCCTGTTTACAGGAGGTAATGTTATTTTTGAGGTATCGGTAATTGTATGACATTCAATGGTCGGATAACCTCGCAAATTATCTGATAAATGAGCAATTACTTCATGTGAAGGGTCGAGAACAGTAACATGCCCACTCTCCCCTACAATATGGGCTACTAAGGCGCACAAATATCCCCCTTTTGCTCCATAAATTACAATTTCTTGCCCCTCATCTAATTCGAGATTATGTAGTAATGTAGCAATCATATGTGGTGCGGAAATGGTTTTTACTCCACCATTGGGAATTTCAAGAAACACAACTGGGCGATCTTTGTAGAAACCTTCAGTTTCAAATTCAGTAAAATCTTCGATATCAACCTTCATCATTGCATGTTCGACTTTTAGGGGCACCTTGACGCCAGAATCCCTTAGGCGTTTAATCAAATCAGATATATTGACCATAATTGTCCCTCAATTCGATGATTAGTAAACTCTCCGAAATCAACTATCATCTTTATCTGTTTTTATTTTTTCAAGATTCATATTTGTATGCATATTAGTAAGTAATTTTTTGAAATTATTATCTGTGGAATAACCAAGCGTTTCGGAATCAGATTCAACCATTTCCTTGAGCATAGAATAATCATCATAATTTATTCTGATGTTTGAGAAAGAGCCCAGTAGGTCATCCATTACAATGGATTCAATTCTACTCAAATGTTCAGCAAGAGTTGCTCTGGCAAGTCCTAATTCCTCAGACATCTCAGAAATCCTTACCTTCTTACTGGGATTATACCATCCTTTGTCATATGCAAATTTTACTAATTTCAATTGCTTTTGACTTAATGGGCCCGAATTAAGAGTAGCGTTCAGGTCAAGGTTTCGTGCAGAAATTCGATCAGGCTTAGCCATTAATCGAGCCATTGCTGCTACTAATCTGAGCCTTATGTTTCCTCCCTGAATAATGTAGGTTAAACCGGTCTGGTCAAGTCTGCACCCAGGTACAGCAGTGGTGCCATTTGTGCGAGCATTAAAGTTAGAAAGAGGATGAGATAGGCGTACATTAAGCATATAACTTTCAGAATCCGTTTCGGGAGTGTAGTGTATCTCCAATAATTCAAGGAAATATAATGAATTCAAATCTTCAGGTTTTCTACCTGGCTTGAAACTCGTTTTCATCAACATTCTGATGTCGTTCGGCGTTCTTTTGATATAAGCGACAAACACTGCACTTGTGACAATCTCTAGCATTGGAGCAATATCGGTTTCAACCAAGCGAGCCCTCTTCCAAAATAGAGTGATTTCTCGCATATTTATTCACATACTAAGTTTTGGTATTACTTCTCCGTTAATTATCGACCTTTATTTGTTACAACTAACATTCCTAATACCAATCCGGCAACTGCTCCAACGAATGCCAGCATCGGTTGTTCTGGTGCTACTGAATATAGGCCCATTGCACCAGCAGCCATCAATGGAGGGCACAGCATCATCGACCTTGTGATGATTACAGATCTATCCAGAACTACTTTTGGAACTACAGTTAGTGATTTGGTTCTCCTTTGAATTCTTGAGGTTCCAACTTTTTCTTCAAGTATTGGTAATGTCCTATCACGGAGAGAAGTATCGTTCTTTGGAAAGCGGAACACAAGTTTACATTTTTCAGCTACCTGTAAAGCCTTTTCAATAATAAGAAGGGGGTTAGATGAATTCGAAAGAGAGATTGAAACACCCATGCCCTCGCCTCTAATGTGAGATAGTGCCCTCCAACCCCCAATTCCTTCATTGAATTCTTCTAGAGCCAAACGAACATTAGTCACATCAGCATCATTTTCGGGCCTTCCTCTCTTCCTTCCAGCTGCAAGTATAGGTGTCAAAAACAATGCACACAAAACAATGGTTAGCCCCCAAAGAAAGGCTGCTAAACGAATACCATCTACCCGGACACTCATTGCAATAGCAACGGCTAGCATGAATCCTGAATACAGACCTAAGACAATAGATGCAGAGAGTGCCCGATTGAATCCCACCTTCTCCTCCATGATTCATCCACTACAACCAGAGGAAAAACATATCCGCTTAGACCCTTTCGAAACTAATATGGAGCGAAATGGACTAGAGAGCCGTTCACGCGAACGTAAAGTTGGTAACTGGGTATGGGGTATTTTCGCTTTTTTCCTAATTTCATTTTTCTTGGTACCTGCATATTTACCGGGAGATAGTGTCCCTGATTTATCAGGTAGAGCGAATGCTATTGATTATTATTCTGAGGATTCATGGGGAAATACTCAGACTGAAGATGGTGAAAAGGTCGGACATAATCAAAGCCGCCACGGGCTCTTCTCATGGGGTGAACTAGACCCATATGCCGCTTTTATCTATGCCTTTGGGGATTTAAATTGCCATAATAAAGAAGAGCGTTCCTGGGAGATTAATGGAAATCAAATGCCAGTTTGCGTCAGAGATATCGGAATTTTCCTGGGCCTAGCACTTGGTGGTTTTATCTTCTCGAGGCGCGGTTTGAATCGATGGACTCTACGCGATACCTTTCTTTCATTGTTTCCCGATGATAAACTCGAATCCATCTATAGAAACAATCATAGGACTCGGGCAGTAGTTATTATTGCAATAATTTTTATTCTCCCAATGGCATTAGATGGGTTCACTCAAATGCTTACAGCATATGAATCAAATGCAATGATGAGGCTACTTACTGGAATGCCATTTGGAATATTTTTGGGCCTATTTATTGGTTCATCACTTTCTGCGCGTGCTTCATTTTTCTCAAATAATGCAGGATCGGTAATACTCCCCTCAGGTAGCCGTTTTACGATGGTTGCTGAAAGTGAAGAAGAGTGATTATTCTGGCGGCTTAACAGCCCACCAAATAAGCAGTTCACTTTCATTTTTTGGAACAGGACAATCTGCATGCCCACTCGAAATTAGATGTAATCGATTCAAAATACTCTTTACAGCATTACGAATCTGTAGTGGGGCGTTTTTATCTGATTCAGCTAGAAGGATTTCTTTTAGTGCATCCTCCCAAAGTGATTCAGGGTTAGATCTTCGCCAACTCGTTAAAGCAGTCCTTAGTGGCCACATAGCAAGGCATAATCGTCCATAGCCAAGTCGACTATTCCGTAGTTTGAACATTTGTGCTTCAGCGAATGGAACATGGCTTTGCTGGCGATGTATCCAACGCTCTTGTTCCAGCCATTTTACTAGCCTCTGAGTATGTCGTTTAGTTACAGAACGGACCGGTCCTAATTGCCCATGCAGACTCGGTACATCAGTGGTATCGGTTAGAGAAAGTGTTCCTAAAATTGCCCATGATGAATGTGCGATTGGTCTAGCCGGGACATCACAGTTACGTGCCCGCTTCTCATCCCATTCATCTTCAGCGAAACTCATCCATTCTGCAGGGGACTTTCCATCGAGCCAATCTTCTAGCAACGAAATGTGCTGGGATGGCGCACCAGGCAATCTTTGTTGAGTCTGGACACCAGTTGTAAGGCGCTTTAGTAAGTGCCTATCGACTTCATCTCTGTTTACATTTAGTGGTTCATTTCGACTATTGAAAAATGAACTAAGTATTTGCGAAAGTTGTTTTTCTAATTCATCTAGTCCACTTTCGTTTAGAACCGGTCCAATTACTGTTGAACGACTAAAGGGAGCCGGAGTCTCGATTTCTCCAGATAAAATTCCTTTGAAGCCAGCTCGTATTTTGGTTTGGATTTCAGTAGTTTCAAAGTATTCATGCTTCTGGCCGGCCATTCTCAGTGTACCAGAGTTAATCCGTTTCATTGCTTTAGATGGGTCGCAATCAATCCATATCACCAGATCGGGAATCATTGCCGCCGAATTCATTTTTGCTACTTGTTCTAGCCCAAGTTTTCCAACAACTCCTTGGTAGACAAGACTTGAATGGATATTACGGTCGGATATTACCAAATCGCCTTTCAATAGTCTAGGTCGGATCCAAGTATGTGAATGGTCAACCCGGTCTGCAGCGAATAATCCTGCCTCTTCCAAGGGTGTTCGGTCTCCTTTACTAACCGCCTTTAATGCAAGTTTACCCAATTCACTATGCCGTCTTGGTTCATGTGTCACATGTACAGTTGGAAAAGCAAACCTCTTGGCCAGTGACGCCAATATCCGAACGGCCTCTCCTTTTCCGGAGCCATCGCCGCCCTCGACGGTTATGAGGTACATTGTCAAAAGACCTCCATCTCTTGTTGGTCTTCAAAATCTTGTTTATTCAACATCAATAAAATCATGCTGAGAAGAATTAATGCCGGTCCAAAAATAATTAATCCACGGCTAAATAATCCGACCCAACAGAATGCTTGAGTCCTGCGATAACGCTTCTTGCGTTTGATTTCAAATGATGCATGTACCCCGACTAATGAACAACCAATCGTGAACAGGCCTTCGACAGTAGCGAGAATTACCGCGTTTTCCATGGACCAACCTTCAGTTTCAGACCTTTCTTCCTTAATCCTCTCTCCATCACCTTTTAGCAATGTAATCGGAGATATCCCAATCGGTTCTGGTTTAAACTTCAAAATCACTGTTTCATATCCTTGTTTAGAAATATGTAATTCGTATTCTTTTACAGCAACTTCATTGATAGTATATCTTCCGTTTTCATCAGAAAAATTACTATTTATCACAGAACTAGAGTCGATGTCAATCAATTCAATACTTGCTCCTTCGATAGGATCTCCTTCGGAATCCAAAACGCTTCCATATAGGGTTAAGGCCTCATTAGTTTTGAAAATAGATGAATCAAGTAAGCCCGATGGATTACCTTGTAAAATCAAAGTACCTGATAACATACCCATCAGTGCACCAATCATTACTAGTGCCGATGCTATTTTTCTTCGGCGATCTCCATCAGAGAGAGCCTCATCTTCAAATTCGAGATATCCTACGTCTTCTTGGCGAGGTACTTTGACTACAATTTCTTCTTCAGCCTTCTTTTCTCGTCTTCGGGTAGCAATTCGTGATTTAACAATCCTGGATTGCACCCTTTGGCGCAATGCTGCGAGCCGACTGGCCTTATCTTCACTAATATTTAGGCCCCCGCATAACTTATCGGAGGTCGTGCGCGGATTTCACCCCTCCCCTCGGTTATCCGCGAAAATTAGCCATGCTAAATTACCCCACACCAGAATAATACATGCTAACAATAGTATCCCTACTATCAAATCAGAACTATCTTGACTATCACTTACTGCTTCACTTACTTCGAATATACAGCCGTTAACGTCATCGCCCCAAATTGTCGGACAATCATCAAGATCATCGGCTAGTCCATCTCCATCTAAGTCATTGTTTTCGAATGACCTGATGCCTAGCCATGAGCCAGTGAGTAATCCTGACTCAATAATATAGCCGACTTTTTGCAGTGACTCTGCACTTACTTTGTCTGCTGTATCATTATGCGTATGATGATGGCCTCCCAAAAACGAGGCATTTTCTCCATATCTCGTATCGATAATGTCTATTGCGGGTATACCACGGTTGTAAGCGGGAACATGGTCGTCGAAGATATAATCGAAACCGTTCGGGTCAAAATATGATGAATCACCCAAATCACACTGCTCGTCCAAGAATCTGATTTTACTTTCTGTACGATTCCACAAAGTATCATTGGCAGGAAGAACCTTTCTCAAAGTTAAATCTGAGTCTCCAACCATATCCACTAGAATAAACGATTCAATTCTATCAGCTTCTGTGTCAGTAATGTTGTCAGCCCATGACTTGGCACCTAGTGCCCAACTTGCTACTATGGAATCATTACCTTGATCTTCTCCATCAGTGAAGAATAAAGTAACTTCATGTGTCAAATTCATTGCAGGTATGTGTCTGGCTAATTCAATTAGAACAGCAACTCCACTGGCACCATCATTAGCCCCATCAATCGGTTCATCATGACGACTCTCATTCCAATCTTTGTCACCTACCGCTCTTGAATCATAGTGGGCAGCAAGCATTACTGTAGAGCCGGCTCCTTTATTCCAAGTTGCGAATAAATTAGTCAGCACCATTCCATCAACATGGTGAGTTGATTCAGAAATATCCCAGCCTGTCAAATTGGCTTTAATCGATTCACGTAAAGCCGAACTTGCCGTGGAGCCTGGAACTCTTGGACCCAATGATGTCTGGAATTGGACAGATTCATTCGCGAGGTCACCATCGAATGAAAGTTGGCAACCGAGAGGTACTTGGACGTTTTCTTGACCACCTATTATTGTTAATGCAGGAGATACGACAAGGAGAGCCAAAATAGCGGCAATTCCGATTCGCATTGATGATGCCAGTTTCGCCGACTATTAAATACCTCATTTGAACTCGGTTATTTGTAATGCAGTGATGCGTTTCTATGGAGGTGTGATAAATGTCCGAACGATGCTCTACTCGCGCATACACGATTCTGCTTGTTTTCCTCCTTGCATCTATGGCTCCAATGGTGTCTGCTGACGCCCCACAGGAGCCTGTTGAAGAGACTTTTGAATTTACTCCAGTGTTCGCAGATCTGGGCGACTTTGTACCTTCTAATGCTCATCCCTATATGATTCCAGATAGCAATGATACTCTGTTCAGCGCAACACGATTAATGAAACAATCATGGGTCGATGAAGGAATGCCTGGAGTTGATATTGCGACTTCCCCTCAATCCAAAACAACCGGCAGAGCATGTACTCCTTACAATGAAGGGGATTCTGCAACAGTTCCAACCTCGGGTGGCTCAATTGCTGTAACCGTCGAAAAAACGACATCGACAGCTGCCTTCATGGTGCAGGATGGTAGAACACTCTCATCTACAGTCTTGAATAATTGGGCTAGCACTTGGGATTCAACAGTCTATCCAACATTAATGACTTACTTTGGAAAGGATTACTTCGATGGAAGAGGTATTGCTGCACCAGATGTTGATAACAACTGCCAAATTGAAATTGTGATTTATGCAATCGATGGAGCATACAATATTGGTGGATACTTTTCACCAGGTATGTCTGCTTCCCGTGAAGCGATTTTCATCGATATTGATGATGCGCCTTTGACATGGTCCAAGGTGATTCTAGCACATGAGTTGCAACATCTAATGCACAATGCACTCGACCCATACGAGAATTTGTGGATAGATGAAGGAGCAGCGGATATGGCAGCCTTCCTTTGTTTTGGAGGGTCCTCTACCCTTTACGGTCACGTTAATGCTTGGACTACTGCGAGCCACCATTCTGTTAGATGGTGGAATCAGAGAATTGCAGATTATGGTGGCGGATTCATCTTCCTACTGTATCTTGCAGACCATCTTGGTGGAGGTCCCGCTATTCGTAAACTTGCTCAAGACTCCTCTACAGGCGCAGCAGGTATCGAGGATTTGGCAAGAAATCCAGTAGGAGTTACACCAGGGACAATTGGACGAGATTTCATTGATATTTACACTAATTTTACCATTGCATCGACTTTGGATAGTGATCAAGGAATTTATGGAATGTCGAATCTATACATGACTCCGTCATGCGGTTCTAGCGATTTTTGTAGAATCCAACCAGCTGATTCCAATAGCGACTGGGTTGGTCCATGGTCATCCACTGGAAATACAGTAGAAGGTTGGGGTGTACAGGTATTCAAATTCACACCGGGTTCTGCTGCACCAGCTCCGCTAACTATGCGCTTTACTGGCGATGTTCCAGGAATGGATGGAGTAATCATGAGCAGGGCAACAACAGATGGAATCTACTCTCGTTCTGATATCAATTTCAATGGCGCTGTTGGCACCGCATTGGTACCAGGTTTTGGAAATATTACAGATGAAATATGGGCTATCACTTGGTTTGCATCAAACCAAGGTGATTGCGATTACACATCTTGTGGCAGTTCATATCCTCAGGGAGTAATTGATGTTGAGGCAGCTCGGATTACCTCACCTGCTACTCTAAGCCTTAATTCAACAGTACTGGCAGACCGAGATGGAGACTCAAATATCGATACTGCAGAAATAGAATTCAATGTTCTTTCAAACGCATTCTTTGAGGATTTAGATGTAGAGATTGAAGTTCGAAATGCCTCTGGTATCGTATTGGATACTATGGAGACTAGGGTCCAAGCAGGTGGCGGAGTTGATGTATCTACGAAATTCTGGTATACAGCGAAAACGAGTGAAGTTCATACCTTCCATTTACAAATGAAAGACATGCTTGGAGACGCGGTTGATAATACCCAAACAGGTGCACAATTTTTGGATAACATGCGTCCTGTTTCTAATGCAAGTCTAGCCCCTGCCGAAGTCCAAACCTGGGACAATGTCTTATTCGTTGGAAATGGATTTGATGCATGGGGCCTCTCTATGGCCAACAATACACTTCCATATCTTGACGACCCCGTGGCTTATGCATGGGATTTTGACGATGGCAATACTTCTTCTTTGAAGAGCCCAGTAAGGCCATATCTGGAAGTAGGGCAGTACAATGCTTCACTGAGGATATTAGATCAGGGTGGCACATGGTCTCAATCCGATGTCAAATCATTAAATGTAACAGATACCACCGCTCCTAATCCAATCATTTCGGTTAATGGGCAAATAATTGAAAGTAATTTATCAATCCTCACCGGTCAGGTAATTCAGTTTAGTGCAGACCGATCAACTGACAATGTGCCAGTTAGTCACCTACAATTCACTTGGGATTGGGGAGATGGTGCTCTAGAAGGCGGTAAAGGAGTTTCACGAGCTTACCACCAATGGGATGATGGTGTCACAGCAGTAACGGTTTACAACCTGACTTTGTCTATTGACGATGGTGTAAATTCTGCTTCAAAGATAATTGAAATAATCGTTAACAACCGTGTACCAGGGCAGATTTTTAATGATGTAATAATTACTGATACCTTTACAGCAACAAGATTACCTGATTTGTTTGAGGACATAGATGGTCAAATTGTAGGTTGGGAGTGGGGATTCGATGAAGGAGTAAATATCGACGGAGGAATCGTCGATAGGACGGATATATTCACAGAAATGATGGCTAGTGAGCAAAACCCGATGGTTGCGTGGTCATCACCCGGTGTGAAATATGTAAATTTAACAGTCACTGATAACGATGGAGCGACAGCTTCCGCCCAAGTCATGGTTCAAGTTCTCAATCAACTTCCGGTTGCTCAATTTACTGTGCGTGATTCTGGTTCCGCAGGTAGTCCAATAATTGATTTCCGAATAGATGATGGTCAGGTTGATGTCCCTTACACATTTGATGGTAGAGAGAGTTATGATCCGGATGGCACAGTAGGCAATTCACAAGATCTAATATTTTCTTGGACCTTCTCTGATGGAACTGTTTCAGAAGAGTCTCTAGTCACACATAATTTCTCAACTCCTGGCGAGCATAGTGTGATTCTTGTTGTAACAGATGAAGATGGAATGCCTAGCGAGGCTAGAGTACTGTCTATCAGAATTCAGAATCCAAAACCGATTATTTCGGTTAGAATTTTAGATGCTTGGTATGAAGATGCTTTGATTACATCTTCAACACCAATGGCTGAAGGTGAACAGCCAAATACCTATTCACATACTTTTGATGATGATGGCAACGTTGTTACTACTCCTCACCAGATGTTGTTCTTTGATTCTGCAGGAACTAGAGATGGTGACAGAAGTTATGAAGGACGATTCGTACCACTAGAATCCAATCATTCTGACTGGAATGGAATTGTTCAATATTCTTGGGACTTCGGAGATGCTACTCCAATCTCACACGACCCTATGCCGTGGCATTATTATGAGCGTTCAGGTACCTACAAAGTATCACTTACCGTTAGGGATTCATACCTTACAGGTGATGTAACTAGAGCATCATTTACAATTGTCGTGAACCAGTTGCCAGTGATAGAAGAATTCTATATCGGTGATACAATTTATGCTGGTGATTCAGTAGTATTAGATGCAAACATTTCAGATGCTGAAGAGTTATCAGAATACGTTGTGTGGCGTGATTTAGATGTCAATGATGGCCTTTTCACGGATAGGGATGAGAGAATTTCTTCTAACATTGTTGTCCTTTGGGAATATGATATCGATTTTGATGCTGATGGTAATGGAGACCCTGCTGATGACTGGGTTATTCCTTCTGGCGCAGATGGGATCAGAGTCGCAGGTAGTTGGGATGAAGTTGGAATTAGTACATTGAGAGTATCTGTTTGTGATGGAATGGGCGTCTGTGTGCAAAAAGACATGGAGATCATAATCTCGCCCGAAAAGTCTGAAGATCCAAGTCTTTCTGACTTTTCAATACAGGATTGGAAAGATTGGTTTGTTGATGCTAGTGGCGAATCGGCAGTCATTCTTGGATTAATCATTGCAGTTTTGATTCTCGGATGGGCAGTAATGAGGAGCCCGACGGAAATTGAAGAAGATGCTGAGCAAGCTGCGGCAACTTACGAAGTTGAAGAAGTACAATCTTACGGCGGGGTTCTCGGTATGGACCAACACACACCTCCTCCTGCTCCAGGAATTCTATCCAAAGATGAGCGTCGAAGCGATTCATCAGGGTACATCCGGCCTCTTAGACGAAGAAGGTGAAGGGAAAACCGATTAACCTCCTCGATTGAATCACCCCCCATAGGGGGGTGTAAACTTGGGTGCTAGGCTTGTCGTAATTGTTCTGATTTCAATGCTAATCCCGATGGTTATTCCCTCTGGGGTAACAGTGGTAGATTCGGTTACTGCTGCCTCACCTTGTGATGGAGGGGATTTTGTCCTTCCACAATTTAACACAACCGTAGAGCGTTTGGCAAAAATTCCAACTGTGTATGATTATTTCCCCGAAGATGACAGAGACGGCGGAGGTGGGGGTGGCGAGCAAGACGGAGATGACCAACCTGGACAAGAAGAATATGATGGGCCCGAGGAAACCTGGATGACCTGGTCGCCAGATAACGATCTTTCGTTATTACGAGATGATTTCCAAACGATGATGCTCATCGGGGAAGATGCAGTAGGTACCTTGAGGGTAAATCTGGATTATCAACGCCGAACTACGGTCTGTGTGACAATTGAAACTACAAATAATTCCTATGATCCAACAGCCGATGTATATCTGATGACCGATTCTCAATACGACCGATATACTGCAGCGTATGACCGGGCTCATGGCGCATGGGATTGGGGGGGCTTTGATTCAGATGAAGATGTAAGTGATGTTTCGCCTGAGTGGCGTAGTTTTGATATTCTAGGATGGAATACATTCCGCGATTCTCATAAGTATGAAGATGTAAAAGATGTTTCATTTACGCTTTCTCTTGATGGACCAGAAGTGTCTAGTGGCTTATTTGGAGGCGAAGATGTTCAATATTTCAACATCGTAATAGATAATACAAACAATTCTCATCGCCATGATGCATTGCCCGAGACTACTATTGCCGCTTATGTGTCTGTAGTTTCAGAAGAGCGTTCTACAATTTTGCCGAATTGGACTGTTTCGGTTGTATGCTGTGGGCTAATGATGGCCACAATAGTAATTCCACTAATAACGAATAAACGCTACATGGCAGCAGGATTGAGTTTAGTTTCAGAAAATCAGCAAATGCAGCAAGGACTTGTGCCGTCCTTAGAGCAAAAAACTCTTGATTAATCAGTACTCAAGCAAGGTCCAAGCGTCTCGTAGGTCACGAACGTTGACCAATCCCTTATCCGATATGCGGAACTCATTTCGCATTGTAGCATAAACAAGACTTTGATCAAGCATTGGGGCATGTAACCTAGGCCAGTCGCCTCCACTGTTAAGCGCCATTAGGCTGTGGCTGAGACCTTCACCGGTTAGTTCAGTTGCAGCTTCGATAATCTGTAATGCATCAGAGTGATTGTTAGCAGTGCCACAAAATTTCACAATATTTCCGGAATCTTGGTTTTCTCGAACCAGGGCAACTATTGCTTCAGCATCAGGTACGCCGTTAATATCGTGCTTGGAAGCAATAATCTGGCATCCTTTCTTGGTAGCAGCGGATTGTAGTTTCTTTCTTTCAGTTCCCTTAATTGAAAGTTCTAGGTCAATCCAAGAGACTTCGGAATCAATCGCCTTAGACAAAATGTCAATTCTCTCAGATTCGATTCCAGGGAAAAATCCACCTTCGGAAACAGGGCGTACAGTGAAAACAACAGGCAAGGGCAATGCTTCCTTCAGTGAAGCGATTGCAGCGCCTACATCCACCGAAGACATCTCAGAGGTTTCCCACTCGTTTTCTGGCGGCATAGCCACACTCTCGCCTTCTTCCTCTTCGGAAATGGTTGGGTCTGGGCGGATTAAGAATAATCTATCAAATCGAACTTCTACCATATCTGCACCTGCGAGATTAGCACGTGCAGCTTCATCGGTCATCTCTTCGACAGTTGTGCCATCAAGGACTACGCATACTTTCGGGTCAGCCATGCTTTCGGCGACCTGCCCTTCTTCATTAACGGTTGCGATTATATCCTGAGGCCAAAAGTGTTGGAAATATTGTATTTTGACATAATTTTTTGTTTTTTTATTTCATTAAATCGCAACATTTACTGGCACTTTTTGAGTATGTTCATATACCCCCTTCGGCACCCTGTTAATTGAGTATAGAGGTAACCTTGGATTTAGCCGGAATGCGCCTTTTTTTCTTAAAAAAAATCAGGATAAAACTCGGCACCAAAAGACACTACAACTAACAAAAAAGTTTGTAATTTTTAAAAGGTATTAATTAACTCGAAAATGAATAATTGGGGTGAGTCCATGACAGATGACTATAGTGCACAGAGCATACAAGTGTTAGAAGGCCTTGAGGCTGTACGGAAAAGACCAGGAATGTACCTCGGAGATCCCCATGATGGTTCTGCCCTACATCACTGCATTTGGGAAGTTGTTGACAACTCTGTAGACGAACATTTAGCAGGTCATACAAAACTCGTTGAAGTAGGATTGAATCGCGATGGCTCACTTTCAGTCAGAGATTACGGTCGCGGAATACCTGTCGATACTCATGAGGAATTCGGTATATCTGCTGCAGAAGTAATCATGACTAAGTTACACGCAGGCGGCAAATTCGATAATAGTTCATACAAGGTGTCTGGAGGTTTGCATGGAGTGGGCGTTTCTGCAGTTAATGCCGTTTCGGAGTGGATGGAGGTCACAATCCACCGGGCCGGAGTGATTTATCATCAAAGGTACGAGGCCGGAGTGCCAGTCAAACCGCTTTCTGAGATTGGAAAATGTGATGATACAGGAACCATGATTGTGTTCAAACCCGACCTAGGGATATTCACCAATATTACCGAATTCGAATTCGAACAGATAGACACTCGACTCAAAGAAACATCATTCCTAAACGCCGGGCTGCAGATTGTAATTACCGACAATAGGGGAGAAGACCCCCATGTTAGCGACCATCACTACGAAGGCGGTCTAAGCGAATTCGTTTCACAGATTAACTCAGGAAGAGAGATACTTCACCCTGATGTTATTCAAATCACGGGCGAAAAAGAAATCGAGAAGGGCGAGGTCACAGTAGATCTTGCCCTCCAATGGTCAAATGCATTCAGCGAGTCGATTAGGTGCTATACCAACATTATCCGTAACAAGGACGGAGGCACTCACATGTCCGGCCTGAGAACAGCGCTTACCAGTTGTTTAAACACGTATGCAAAGAAAAAGAATCTCTTGAAAGGCGAAGCACTTTCTGGCGACGACGTAAGAGAAGGCCTGGCGGCTATTGTTAGCGTTAAGCACCCCGACCCTTCTTTCTCATCACAAACCAAAGATAAGTTGGTTAGCAGTGAAGTAACAGGTATTGTTCAAACCGTTGTCTATGAGAAGTTAGGGGATTTCTTTGAAGAAAACCCCTCTACAGCAAAGATAATCATCGAAAAGGCCCTACTTGCCTCGAAAGCTCGTAAAGCAGCACAGAAGGCACGTGAATTGACACGTAGGAAAGGAGTTCTCGAAGGAGGAGGTCTACCCGGGAAACTTGCTGATTGCCAATCGAGGGACCCCAGTGAATGCGAGGTCTACCTGGTAGAAGGTGATTCTGCGGGCGGTTCTGCTAAAACTGGAAGAGACCGTCGGATCCAAGCAATTCTACCTTTGCGTGGTAAAATCTTGAACGTTGAAAGACAAATGCACAATATGGTAAAGATTTTCCAAAACAATGAGATTCAAACCATGGTACGAGCATTAGGAGCAGGCGTGGGAAATAATCCTGAAGACGAGGGCGCATTCGATACCTCGAAACTACGTTACTCCAAGATTATCATTATGACTGACGCGGATATTGATGGTGCGCACATTAGAACATTGATGCTAACTTTCCTTTGGCGCTTTATGCGCCCTGCTATTATGGAAGGGCATGTCTACATCGCTCAGCCACCATTGTTCCAATTATCCAAGGGAAGAATTAGCCGCTACGCCTTTTCAGACGAAGAAAGGGACCAAATAATGACCGAATTAAAGGGCGATAATCCTAATACTAAAATTGGCATTCAAAGATACAAAGGTCTGGGTGAAATGAACCCAGAGCAATTGTGGAGCACTACTATGGATCCAGAAACACGCACAATGCTAAGGGTGACTGTACGTGATGCAGAAGAATCAGACAGAATGTTTGAGATTCTAATGGGCGAAGATGTTCCTGATAGAAGAGCGTTTATCGAACGCCACGCAAAGGAGGTGACCAACCTTGACATCTGATGAAATTGAAAATGAAGAAGAGACTACTACTATGTCAAACGCTAACTTGTTGAACCGCCCCTTAAATGAGGAAATGAAAAACTCGTATATCAATTATGCAATGTCGGTCATCATTGGAAGAGCTCTTCCCGATGCCAGAGATGGACTAAAACCGGTTCACCGAAGGGTACTGTATGGAATGTACGAGGGCGGGCATACGTCCGAAAAGAAGTTTAGCAAATCTGCTCGTTCAGTCGGAGAGGTCATGGGTAAGTACCACCCACACGGCGACCAATCCATCTATGACACAATGGTTAGGATGGCTCAAGAGTTTTCATTGCGCTATCCACTTGTTGATGGACAAGGAAATTTTGGTTCAATCGATGGCGACCCTCCTGCGGCTATGAGGTATACTGAGAGCCGACTTGATCGGATATCCAAGCATATGTTGGAAGATATCGACAAAGATACGGTGGAATTCCAGCCAAATTTCGATGATTCTGAAATGGAGCCAACCGTTCTTCCTTCGAGACTACCGAATCTATTGTTGAATGGAAGTGACGGAATTGCCGTTGGAATGGCAACAAGGATCCCTCCTCATAACCTTACAGAAGTTTCTGGTGCAGTGAGTTTGCATGTGAAGACGATTTTGGAAGAAGGAGATGAGAATCAGGGCATGCCAAACTTGTCTATAGAGGAATATATGGAGCATGTCAAAGGCCCAGATTTCCCAACAGGAGCAGCAATTCATGGAATCGATGGAATATATGACATGTATTCTACAGGAAAGGGCAAATTTCATGTTCGCTCAAAATGTGATGTACTAGATGATGAAAAAGGAAAGAGAATTATCATCCATGAAATCCCATATCAGGTAAAGAAAGCAGACATGCTTGTTCATATTGCAGAACTTGTGACTAAAGGTTCAATAATTGGAATCAGAGATATCCGTGATGAGTCTTCAAAAGAAGGAATCCGCGTAGTTATCGAAGTCAAAAACAATGCAGACCCACATGCTGTTCTAAATCAGTTATACAAATCTAGTCGGCTACAAGAATCATATTCAGCTAATATGATGGGTATTCTTGATGGTAGACCTGTACTTCTTACCCTGCCAGTAATGTTACACACCTATGTTGCACACAGGGAGTCTGTGATTGAAAGGAGAGCAATTTTCGACTTGAATAAAGCAGAATCACGTGCACACATTCTAGAAGGTCTAGTAAAGGCTCAGGATAGAATAGATGATGTAATCGCAGTAGGTAAAGGAAGTTCTAGTCGCGAACAGTTTGAATCCGTCCTTCAAGGAAACGAGGTATTCCCTGGCATTGCAGTATTCGATTTCACCGAAGCACAATCTAAAGCGATTGCAGAACGCAGACTATACCAACTTAGTAGATTGGATGTCGAAAAGGTTCAGAATGAATATCAGGAATTACAATTGAAGATTGCAGATCTGAATGACATAATCGCTTCAAAGCCCCGCCGTTTGGATATATTGTTGACCGAATTAGATGAAGTGGTAGAAAAGCACGGAGATGAACGACGTTCATTCATCGACCCAATGCCACTTTCAATGGACCGTGAAGACTTAATCGAAGAGCGTGCTATAGTAATCACTCTAACCAATGATAATTACATCCGCCATTTACCTGCAGAATCTTTCAGAATGCAGAATAGAGGCGGTAAAGGTATGAAGGGAGTTCAAACTAAGAACGAAGATTTCCCAACCTCATTGATTACGTGCTTCAGCAAGGACAGGTTACTGATTTTCACAAATATGCCTGCTACAAAGAAGGTAAATGATGTCGAAGTACCATACAATGAAGGACGAGTATATGGGCTAAAGGCTTGGGAGACACCGCAAGGTTCCCGTACTAGCAGAGGAAGCCATATTCGTAATATCCTAGGATTGAAAGATGATGAGCATGTAGTTTCAATCATACCGCTGCATAAGGATTTAATCGAGAATCCAGACGGACACTTCTTAGCATTTGCAACTAAGAATGGAATCATCAAAAAGAGTAATCTTTCAGCTTATGTGAAAATTAATCGAAATGGAAAGAAAGCGATTAATTTGGATGAAGGGGATGAACTTGTCACAGTTAGAAATGGTACTGAAGAACATAATGTTGTAATGGTATCCGACAAAGGAAGAGCATGCCGCTTTAATCTATCAACCGTCAGAACCCAAGGAAGAGTTTCTAAGGGTGTCCGTGGAATTAGATTGGAAGACTCCACTCTTGCAGGAATGATCCTAGCAAATGATATCGACACAAGTGTACTTACTCTATCCAAACAAGGAATGGGCAAGAGAACACGTCTTGGAAAGGGAGAGAAAATTCTTACAATCCGAGATGGAGAGCAGCAATACGATGAAAACGGCGATGAAAAAATGGAAATGGATGGTTATAGAGTTACCAAGCGCGGTGGAAAAGGTGTGAACACCATGAATCTAAACGATGGCGATGTAATTTCGAGAGTCCACCAAATTCCAAATCTAGATGACCAACTATTCTTGCTATCTGGCAAAGGAGTTGTAATCCGAATTTCAGCACTTCAAACAAAGGAAACCTCGGGACGTTCCTCAAAGGGTACGCGTGTAATGGAATTACGTGATAGTAACAAATCTAAATTTGTTGATAAACTAATTTTCAGTGCTAGAATGCCTGCTGAACTGGCAGAAGAGATTCTAACCGAGAAAACAATTGATGCTAGTAGTGACGAAAAACCCGATACTAATAGTGAAGAAGAGTGAGTAACCCATCCGACGGGTTCAAACGCTGACCGCTCATCTGCGTAAGTAGGGAGCGCTAACAATACTGGTGGTGAAACAATGAATGAACAGAAATTAATCTATGACTGGAACGTTGTTGACTATGAATATTCAAGAGACCAATCAAACCACCCGCACGGTGTTTGGTTTGATGACGAAACTTTACGCGATGGCCTCCAAAGCCCTAGTGCATTGAATCCTTCAATCGAACAAAAGATTGAGTTATTGACTTACATGGAACGATTAGGAATTCAAAAAGTCGATTTAGGGCTTCCAGGTGCTGGACCATTTCATCTAGACCACATTGATTCAATGTTAATGCACATCAAGGAAAATGATTTCCAAATCCGTCCGGGTGCTGCTGTAAGGACCTTGATGAATGATATTGAACCATTAGTAAATTTACAATCAAAGCATGAGATGGAAATTCAGGCAAGTGCCTTCCTTGGAACTAGCCCAATACGTCAATTTACTGAAGGTTGGACGATGGATAAATTGGTATCGACTATGGAAAAAGCAGTATCTTTTGCTGTTGATAATGATGTACCTGTGATGTTTGTTACCGAAGATACTACTCGTTCAAAGCCCGAAGATGTCAAATTAATTTATCAAAGGGCTATGGATTTGGGAGTAAGGCGTTTGTGTATCTGTGATACATGTGGGCATGTTACTCCAAATGGGGTAAAGCAATTATTATCATTTATCGATGAAGAAGTCATCAAGGATGGTGGTTATCAACGCCGAGATATTGAAGTTAACTGGCACGGTCATCAAGATAGAGGGCTAGGTGTTGCAAATAATCTTGCAGCGGTTGAAGCAGGTGCAGATGTGATACATGGTACTGCACTGGGTGTGGGGGAACGGGCTGGGAACGCCCCGCTAGACCAAACCCTGGTCAACCTTTCACTGATGGGAGTTATAGAAAACGATCTTTCAATGCTAAGCGAGTATGTGGAAAAAGCCAATGAATACATCAAAGTCCCACTGCCACGGAATTACCCTGTGTTTGGGAAGGATGCTTTTGAAACAGGGACTGGAGTACACGCTAGTGCAGTTATCAAAGCGATCAATAAAGGGGATATGTGGCTAGCTGATCGTGTTTACAGTGGCGTACCTGCTGGAGATTTTGGTCTTGAACAAGTTATACGAATTGGACATATGTCAGGACGTTCTAACATTATTTATTGGTTAGAGAACAGAGGTTATGAGGCAACTGAAGATTTAGTTGCACATCTCTTCGAAGTTGCCAAGAGTCAACCTCGTAACATGGAAGATGAAGAAGTTGAAGCATCGGTCAAGGGATTCTTGCAATAATCAAGACTCTGCATTTTCTTGTTCGGCCTCATCTGTGTATATTTGGTTCCATTCAGCATCGATTGAACCACCGGACCATTCGCCACTAACGTCGATTTCAACCATTTCATCACCATCGTCTCGCCAAATTGCCTCACCTTGGCTTCCATTAACAATCAGTATGCCTCGGTCATCAATTTGTGAACGTAATAATTCCATGTGCTTGGTGACTGGTAAGATATGGCCAACTGGTGTTCCTGCTGTAACGAATGGGTTTGTTGCAGTACAAATCATCAAACCATCTTCTGGTGCAACAATATCAACTGATAACCCCGGGGAGCCAGGATCGGATATAATTGCGACAACATCGCCTTTTGTTACAACACTTCCAGGGCTGACAAACATATCAAGAAGCCCGCCTTCACCAGCTCTTAGCCATGTAGAACCGCCTGCATTAAGCCTAAATCGTGGACGACTTGGATTCTTTGGAATTACCTTCAGTGACCGCAATACGTTCAAGCAGCCGTGAACAGCGACCTTAACCGCAGCTTGGTCTAGCCAATTAGCGCCACCTCCTTCATAGGTGATGGCAGCGATATCCATGTCATTGGCGACTCGCCGCAAACTGCCTTTAGGAGGTCTACTATCTAGGACAACTTCGATTCCAAACGCTTTGGCAAGTAAATTTGATTCAGGGTGAGATAAATCTCCTCTTATTTGTGGCATATTTGATCTACCTGTGGCGGCACTATGGAGGTCGATAATCACATCAGAATCATTGATCAGATTTTTTGTGACCCTCTTAGCCACTCTCGAAGTTGTGTTACTTTTGGAATGACCTGGAAATGCACGATTTAGGTCTCTACCATCGGGAAAATATCGTGACATAGTGCGGTATCCGGGCAGATTAAGAACTGGAACTATACGCACTGTTCCTGCCATTGAACTAGGATTGAGTGCGCCGTCTGGGCCGGTGAAAATCGCAGATAGAAGATTTGTACATGCACTTGGGCCAGTTAATTCATCGCCATGAGTTCCACCAATTATTGTGACCACTGGGCCAGGTCTAATTCCATGTAGAACAGTGATAGGTATTGGCCAAGAATCACCCATCTCTACTTTTAGTAATGGCATTTTTACAGTGCGCATTTCCCCAGGCTTGATTCTTTTTCGTAAAAATCGGATTTCCCCCCAATCGGAAGATCTGTCCCATTCAGGACGAGCTTCAGATTCATGTTCAGCGAGCGCTTTTTTAATTGCAAGGCGCCTCGTTTTCGGAAGTTCATGAGCGACCCTAACTCGCTTCTTCTTCTCCGCCATGCTACGCCATTAATCGATGTGACATCAAGGTGATGGAAGTCAGGATAAACAAATCAACCTCCTCGTACCATCAAGCAATATGGGAGTCGGAGTTCAACGCCAATATGCCCCTTCATCAATTTGCTTTGGGTGTGGGCCTGCTAATCACAAAGGTTTGCAAATCGACTCTCACAGATGTGAGAGTGGACTCGAAATGCGATTTACTCCATCTGATGAGCATCAGGCATTTCCGGGAATGATAAATGGAGGGATAATTGGAAGTTTATTGGATTGCCACGGAAATTGGGCTGCAGCAATTGCTTTGATGGATGCCTCCGACTCTGAAGAGCCGCCCTGTACTGTAACTGCAAGTTACAGCGTTTCATTGCGTAGGCCAACACCTGCAGGTGTTGAGTTACATATTCTTGCAGAAGTCGAAGAATTGTTAGAAGACCGAGCAAAAATTAGCATGACACTTACCGCAGATGGCAAGATTTGTGCTACTGGTAAAGGATTATTTGTGGCAGTTAAAGAAGGCCACCCCGCTTTTCATCGGTGGTCATGAATGGCCAAACCATCTGTAAATCAATTGAATGAATTGAATGGTCTGAGAGATTTTGTTATCGAAGTCATGTCTGCTATGGAAGTTTGGAGTGATAATGAACTTACAAACCTCACTGCAATTAAATTAGGCGTCCTAAGAAAGAATGCGACACAGCGACACGGCGTAACCCGTTGGAAAAGAGGTGTTAGAAATCCTAGCGCGCCTGAGCAAGTAGAGGTCATCGATCTTCATCCACGATTGCTAAATGCGGACTGGAAACCTTACGCTGCTTGGGTAATGCATCATGAACTCGTTCATGCATTAGGATATACAGCGCATGACTCAACATTTCGTTCATTGGAAGAACTCTGGCCCAGTCCTAAATCAGGAAAAATGGGGTCATCATTCACTGAAATGCTACGGAAAGAAAAATCGTCTTGGCTTTGGGTTTGTAACACATGCGAGAAAGAGTACCCTCGCCAAAAGGCAGGCAAAGGGCGATACCTCTGCAGAATCTGTCGGACGGTATTAGTAGATTTACCCAATAAAGCGTCACAGTGATTAGGTTTAAGCCCTGGCAACAATCCATGCGGAGGATTGTAGCATTAGCCTTCCTCTGCTTATTGTGCAGCCCGATTGTATCTGCAGCAATCGATTCCGAGACCGGAGGGGGGGAGCTTTGGTTTTCTTGTAATGATGTTAATGACTGTTCACTAACTGAATTTCATACTGGCGAAGAAAGTATTGGAGGAACAGTAAACTCAGCAACTCCATTTTCACCTGAGATTGTATTTATTGAATTACCAATGCACCCCACTCAAGATGAAATCGCTTTAATCCCAGACCAAATAGATGAATTGCAAGTAGATTTACGTTACCAAGATGACATAGCAGGCTTATCTCGGCCCGATGTGAAGGTAACCATCATTATTGCACAGTCAACCACCGTGATAGAGTTTGAAGGTGATGATAATCCTATTAATGGTGCTTCAGAGCCACACTTTATAGAAAACGAACCACTTGATAATGGCGGTGATCGGCTTCTATGGCCAGAAGAAGAAATCAGAATTTTGTTAGAATTTGAAGTTGATAGACCAGGAACTTGGCAACTGAATCTCCGTGGGGCTTCATACTTGCTACTGGATATCATTTGGTCCGAGGATGTTGATTCACGAAACATCGACGAACCATCTTCTGATGGCTCACCACGCCCTACGGACTTGGAAACAAATCACCATGGTGCTTTAGTTGAAGATGATAGAGATTGCTGGGAGTTTGATGTAGATAACCACGAATTGCTAAGAATCACATTTGTGTGGGAAGAAGTCCCTTCTGAAATCGAACAATCACATGGTCAACCAGATCTAATACTTCCCGACAGAAGGTTGGCACCAACTCCTGAATTAGAAACCGAAGTAATCAATGGTGAGACACGGATGACTTGGCAATGGAGAGCTTTGCCTACAGGAGATTACAATTTGTGTATTGGCGGTAAACTAAATTCGTTCCAAGCTTATCAATGGGCTGGAATCATTGCCTTTGAAGGCATAGGTCCAACATCGCCTGAAGAATTTGATTATTCATCTTGGAAATGGGAAGGCCTTGGAATGAAGGCTGATGATTCTGGTGCGAAAGAACTCAATGCGGCATCTGGCTTGATGGTATTAGTTCTGTCATTGGCATTACTAGTTGGCTTTGCCATTGAAATAAAAGAAGATACAACTTCGAAAGCAATTCGTTTTGGTATATTTGTTCCAGGTGTACTTATCCTAATACTGGGTGGTCTTATATCCCCATTATGGACGATTGCCGGTGAAATGAATTCATCAGATGACATGAGTCTCGATGATTTAATTGATACAAGACTGGATCAATTGTGGCATGCGTCTCACCCCGGAACTCCTGCGTCTTCAAGAGCAATGCATGTTGGTGCAACCTTCGGAATGCTCGATGGTGAAACACTTTCCGTGCGCCTTGAAGCAGATGCTGCTTGGGCGCTCGATGATGGGAGATGGCAATTGCATATTCCCGAAATATATCAATTAAATTTGGAAAATCTAATTTTTGCAAAGGTGGCACAGAAGAGTAGTAGCCAGCCAATAGATGACATGTTAGATGCGCACTCACGAACTTTCATACTACTATCTGCACGTACACTGATGCTGGATTTATTGATGCTTGAAGCATTGTTAGTGGTAGATGAATTACCTCAATCAAATGTTATAAATTTCAATACTGAAATGGTTAAGTCCGGAAGTTTAGGTTTGGTCCAAGACCCTGCATGGGGAACACGTCCTGTGGATATACCAGAAGGAAGGTGGCGACTAATGCAAGATAATCTATATCCCAGTTTAATTTCTATTACAATGCTTGACGGAGTTAAAGATGATTTAGATTTCAGAGTACAATTCGCCACCGATATAGATCATGACCTATTGTATTCTACCGATTCAGTAAACCCTTCCGCTCCATTATTGGAATCCCAATACATTTGGGTTATTGGGGGAATAACACTCTCAATAATTGGTATTGGCCTAGAGAATAAAAGAAGACGTAACGCAAAACAAATGTTGGAACAGATGACCTCTGGAACTATTTGGAATTGATTATTCGTCAAGTGACTGCAGAATCTTCTCAACTTCCTCAGTAATCTTTCCACTATCGAGTGCCTTGGATAGCTTAGTGCGCTTAGCCTTGGAAAGATTCTTTGCAGCATCGTCTATCATAGCTCTCTCCTCATCGCTTACTACACCATCTGCAATTGCAGATTTAATAGCTGCACCAACCGCAATTTTAGCCGCAGCCTCGTCACTTATTCCCAGTGCATCTTGGATAGTTTTCAATTCTGCTAACTCTTTGTCGGAAATTACTCCGTCGGAATAAGCATTTTCATATTCCTTTACGAGAAAATCAGCATATTGGCCCGGATTTAGAATAACATCACGAATCAATCCATAATCCACAGAGCCTTGGCGAGAACCCATCTCGAGAAGAACAATAGATTTGCGTACCTCTTTTATGGCCATGTCTTTTAATCCGTGAGATGCCCAAACCAAACCCGAAACAGCGACAGCAGCAGCGAACCATCTCATAACATCAGGGTCAACTAAATTACCCGGAGATATCAGTTGAAATATTCCAATTACTGCCATTAATGAACCGCAAATGACTTCAAACCAATCATTCAAATCAGGTTCATCTTCAAAGATTGAAAGTCTCTCATCGACTACACTATCATCGGGGCTCATGTTGTGCCCACATGACAGATAGGCCTTGAGGGTGTCGGCGAATCAATCGCTTACCTTTTGGACTATTGACCACCACTCGTTTCTCATGGGTGACCCTGAACGCGCAATTTCGCGACTCGGCCTTCCAGAGGATTTCGTAGATTTCATTCAGAATGAATGGGGGATTTCTACTCTCCATCCACCACAAGCCCAGGCGATGCCTTCAATTCTTTCTGGACGCAATACCATGGTCTGTATTCCAACGGCAAGCGGTAAAAGTTTGGTTGCTTTTATGGGATTGGTACATCAAATAAAAGTCGAAAAGATAGGCTCCCGTGGAATTTATATCGTTCCATTGAAGGCCCTTGCTAGCGAAAAACAGGATGAATTGAAACAAATGGGGGAGCACCTTGGTCTCAAAATAGGATTAGGAATCGGTGATGCTCCAAATGAGGCTAAGCAAATAGACGATTGTGATATTCTGGTTTGTACTAGCGAGAAGTTAGACTCATTGATGCGTTCTAAGCCAGAGGTATTGCGGCGGGTTTCGATTGTAGTTGCAGATGAATTCCACCTAGTGAATGACAGCCATAGAGGGCCTACAATGGAGATTAATCTGACACGTATTCGTCATACTTTACCAGATGCACAAATAATCACTCTATCTGCGACCGTAGGTAACTCGCAAGACCTTGCAGACTGGTTGGATAGCGATTTAATAGTTTCAGAGTGGAGACCAGTTAGTCTTGAGTATGCAACACTTGCAGAATTAGATCTCGAACCGCGAGCAGTTCAGAAGAGCGAATTGTCATCAACCGGTAATCTAAACCCACCTCGAACCCTAACTGGCCCAAAGAGCCATGTTGCTTGGGCCGCATTGAGTGATGTACACCAACATGGAGGGCAATTGCTAGTATTTGTCGGAGCAAGGCGCTCTGCGCAATCGGAAGCCAAGAAATTGAGCCAACGGATGCACAAGTATCTCGCAAAAGAAAAGCCAGAAACGCTTGGTCCACTCAAAGAATTATCAGAGAAACTTTCGCGAACATCTAATTCCGCAATGGGGGATATTCTGGCGGAATGTGTTCAGGGCGGTGTTGCTTTTCACCATGCGGGGTTGATGCATACCCAGCGCCGGATTATTGAGAATGCATTCAAGGAGAGGATGCTCCACTGCCTTTGTGCAACACCAACTCTGGCAGCAGGCGTTAATCTTCCTGCAAGAAGAGTTCTGGTCAGGGATCTGAAAAGATACGAAGACGGAATGAGCCGATACTTACCTGTGATGGAAGTTAGGCAGATGCTTGGGCGTGCGGGAAGGCCACGCTATGATCCACTTGGTGAAGCGTGGCTTGCATGTAAGGGTGGAGACCCAAGAGAAGTTGCAGACACTGTCGCTGAGAGGTATATCCATGGTCCAGTGGAGGATATAACCTCGAAATTAGCGGCGGAGCCAGCTATGAGATTCCATTTACTATCGTCAATCGCAACAGGCGGATTAAATCTACGAAGGGAAATCGGTGATTTCTTTTCAAGCACCTTTTTGGGACATTCACAAACCCATTCATATCTTCAAGATAACATAGATTCTATGCTTAGATGGCTAGTTGAGAAACGCTTCATCCGTAGAACAACAATCGGCTCAGTTAGTGAAGAATGGGATGATGAAAAGCCATCATGGGTCGATGCAGCACAATCTGCATCGGGAGTCGACTTCACCTCGGGTAAGTCTAAAGAGCCAACAGAAGCCACATTTGGGTTTCAAAGAGCATCTCAAATAACTATTGAAAAGCCCACTACATTCAATGTTGAAGCATTGGATTCATCCTATGAAGCAACTCCGATGGGGGAGAGAATTGCACAATTATACATTGATCCTCTTTCTGCAGACATCATCATAGATGGTTTGCGTCGTGCAGTCCGTAGAACAGTTAGACAAAGTTTACCCGTTACTGAATTCAGTCTTTGTCACTTAGTTGCAGCAACTCCAGATTTCCTTTCATTATGGCCAAAATCTAGCGAATTAGAATTTGGTAGCATGCTAAGACAAAAAGCAGCATTGGTAGAGGATGAATTACTGATTGAAAGCCCAATAGATGAAAGAGCAATGGGATTGGTAAAGAGTGCATGGTGTACTGAAATGTGGTGCGAAGAAGAAGACCTTCGCAATATTGAGAAAGAAATCGGGGTAACTCCCGGTGATGTACACTCACGAACAGATTTGATGGCTTGGCTTCTTCTTGCCGCAAGGGAAGTACTCCTCAGAGATGATGTATTTGCCGAGGAACATCTTGGTTATGTTACTGAACTTGCTGGAATGATAGAACTAGTGCGAGCAAGAGTTCGTGCTGGTTGTAAAGAAGATCTGCTACAATTAGTACAGGTGAGAAATATTGGTCGTAACAGGGCACGGACATTATCCAAAATGGGTATTCGTACACCTGCAGACCTCTTAACAATGAGTCCAACCGAATTGGATGCACTCAAATCATTACGAGGATGGGGTCCGGTTTTGGTTGGAAGAATTATAGAATCAGTGAACCGAATTTCAATTCCAGTTACTGAAAGAAAATCACGAAGTGACGATGAACCATTACCGGGGGAGCGTCAGGATTGAAACAGAAGAGGTTCTGGGAATGTTGTGGCCGTACCACCATTTCCTTGTCTCAGGGTTGCCTTAGCATCTCCTTGTACCGACCCAAGAGCACTAGTTATGACTTGGCTAGACTCTAGGGAATCAGAAAACTGGGCATTGGTTAGTGGAACTTGTCTTGCTAGCGATATCCATGGATGGGTAGCGCACCAAGTTCTAATGAGAAACAAAGAAAGAGGCAATATGAAATCCAATTCTTTTGATGGAGAATTTATGCGTTTACTCTCAGGGACACACCATGTAGCAGCTAGTTTCGACCGAGCCGGCCTTTGCAAAGGAGATACTACGGCGTGGATAGTCGACCTATCATGCGAATCTAGTAGTGAAATGTATGTCGAGCATGCGAATAAAATGGGCTTTACAGTCTTAGAAGATAGGCCCTGTTTGGACATTTTTGATGCTCAAAGAATTGGAATCGATGTTGGAGTTGATGAAAACGCAGCAATCGCCCATATTCACCTATCTGATTTACGCTAATATTCGTAAGTGTCAAAGAGCCTCAGCATTACCACAGTACATGGTAGTCACCAGCCCCCAAAACAATTCACCATTTTCAAGCGGCCGTTTGCTTGATGAGGACCGGATTACTAAGGCTCTAAACCTAGCCTCGAGTTTGGGTGCAACCTACTCTGAAATCAGGTTGGTCAGTGAAACTACTAACACCGCTTCACTGAAGGATGGTAAACTTGAGCGTGCTATTCCTGGTCAAGAGGTCGGAGTTACAATGAGAATTCTTGCAGATGGAGCCTGGGGCGTCCATTCTACAAGCGACATAGCCTCGATTGTTGACCAAGTAGAGTCCACTTTTCGTTTGGCTAAAGCGGTCGCTGCTAGGCGCGCCCCTTCACAAACGGTCGTTGAATTAGCGGAAGTTCCAATAATTGAAGATGAAATTCACTGGAAGAGTGTAAAAGATGTCAGAAAGACAGATCTCGACCAAAGAATTGAGATGATGTTAGCTATTGATAATGAAGCAAAAGACGATGAAAGAATTGTATCAACATCGACTGGTTGGTCCGATGAACATATTCACACAGAACTAATGACAAGTGAAGGAATGAATCGTGTTTGGTCATTCCAACGTAGTCTGATTAATGGCATGGTCACAGCAAGAGATGGCGATGACGTAGTGTCCTATAGAATGAGGCATGGAGGCGAAGGTGGTCTTGAGGTAATCGAGAAATGCGACCTTGGAGAAATGGGCCGTAATGCAAAGATTTCTGCACTGCGTTTGCTAAGTGCAGAACGAGCACCCTCTGGTAGGATGCCACTGGTGGCAGATAGAGATTTGACTGGAGTATACATCCATGAGGCATTAGGTCATCCTTGCGAGGCAGATTTAGTTGCGGCAGGAGACTCTTGTCTCGAAGGGCGTCTTGGAGAAACAATTGGTTCTGAGATTTGTACCGTAATTGACGATCCAACTCTTAGGGGTGGCTATGGCTGTTATCCAATCGATGACGAAGGAGTAAATCCAAGGCCGAAGAACCTGATAGTAAATGGAGTTCTTACCGAGTATCTCAACCACCGTGAAACGGCACACCGATATGACTTGGAGCCAAACGGAGGTGCACGTGCACAAGACGGTCTACACCACCCGCTTGTAAGAATGTCAAATACAGTCATTCAAGGTGGTACTCACAAAGATTTAGATGACCTGATTGAAGATATTGATTTTGGAATATATGCATGCGGAAGCAGAGGCGGACAGGTGGATACAGGTAGAGGTTCATTCCAATTCGCCGCCCAAGAGGCATGGATTATCGAAAATGGTTCACTTTCTCGTCCAGTAAAGGATGTTAGTGTTTCAGGTATGACTCTACAAATACTCAAAGATGTGGATGGACTAACTCGTGATTCACATCTTGCAGCGCCTGGTTTCTGTGGGAAGGGGCAGACTGTTCCCGTTGGCGATGGTGGTCCCTTGATGAGAATCAAAGAAGCATTGGTGGGATGAATATGATTCCAGATGATGCAGTTGAGAGACTTTTAGAGTCAGCACATGCGATTGGTAAGGCCTGTGAACAAGCAGGTGTGCAGCAATGGGAAGTATTTGCTACACAAGAATATGGGCACTCACTTGAAATCGAAGCAGGCCGCATTTCAATGGCATCTGGTGGAGGCGAAGGTGGATTTGGAATAAGGGTCGTTGAAGATGGACGTTATGGATATGCACATCTTGTCGATCCAAATACAGCTGCAAGAGCAATTAGGCAAGCCATTGGTATTGCAAAGTTATCACCTTCAATCGACGGGTTCGAATTACCTAGTAATCAGGATGCCAGTAAAGTTGGTGGGATGAAAGATAAATCAATTTTAGACATGGGACCTGAAGATTTACTGGAGCAAGGTGATGACATACTTACTAAGGTCGCTGAACTAGATTCTAGGGCTGTTGCAGTCGGTGGTGGCGTAGGGGTTAGTGCCGGCGCAGGAGCGATTGTAACAAGTAGTGGAATTGAAGACGGAGGTATTCATACTGCGCATGGAGTAGGCGTCCATGTTTCAATCGATGAAGATGAACATTTGACCTCTTCATATGAAGGGGAATCATCGAGATTTTTGCTCAAAGATTTGACAGCAAGCGTGGAAAAAGCGGTTCACTGGTCACAAATTACGCGTAACAAAATCCCTGGTGGCGAGACTCAAGATTGCCCAGTATTGATGACTTCAGATGGTTTTTCACCATTATTCTCAGTTGTAGTTCCGGCAGCAATTAAAGGTGAAAGATTAGCAAGAGGAGAATCCTTTTGGTCCGGTAAAATGGATCAAATGGTAATGGCCAATCACCTCTCATTGATTGATGATGGCCTTATGGAAGGTGGAATGTCTTCTGGATCTAGAGATGGTGAAGGTGTGCCTAGCAGAACACAGACACTTGTGGATTCTGGTCGTTTAAGTGGTGAAATATGGGCGACACGCGACGCTGCGAAACTTGTTGCAGAAGGTAAGGTTTCATCAGCAAAATCAACAGGGTCAGCAGCCCGTGGGGGGCATACATCACCTCCACTTTGTGGCTGCAGTGACTTGATACTGTCATCATCAGACAAAACATTGTCACGCGACCGCCTGATAGAAGAAATGGAAACGGGATACATTGTCCACAGTGTTATGGGTGCGCACACAGCGAATCCAACCAGTGGAGACTTTTCAGTAACCACTTCCACAATATTACGAGTTGAAGCTGGTGAAATTATCGGCTCACTTTCCCAAGCAGGCCTTTCAGGCAATTTGGCTAAAGCACTAGCAGGGCGAGTTGTATTGGGAGAGTCTGCAAAACGCAAGGGTTCATACAGCACAGGCTCAATGCATGTGACGGATGTACTATTGATGGACGGATTGAGAATAAATCCTGCTTGAGGATAATACTTTCAGTTTCACTTAGAAACTGGCAGACATCTTCATGAACCGTCTCCAAATAACATCTAACTCCACGGAGGTGAAAGGTAGTGTCAACAAATCTCAACCAGCCAGCACGAAAGCCCGAACACCCGTCCTACGACGGGCCTGAATCAACAATTAGACCGTCGAGGTGTTCCTGATGTCTGAGAACTATGAAGCCCATGTGGCAGAGGTCCTCAAGCAAGTACCAGAAGCCGATGCTGAAAAAGTAACGGAAGCCTTCGCTAGGTATGAGAAAGATTTCTTAATCCCACCCGAAGATGCAATACGCTCAGTACTACGGAGGTTTCAATCCGATACTGGAGTCCCTGCTACACAGTCTTCTCAAACAGGTTCTTCACAAAAAGAGAACATACCTACCAAGAAGGTGGATAAATTATCAGATCTCTCTTCAGATGACCGTAATGTCGAAATTGAAGTAGAAATTGTAACTCATAACCCAAGAACAACAATGGTTCGAGGAGAAGAAAAAATTGTCCCGTATGGACTTCTAGAAGACCAACCATGGTCGGAAGGAGGAAATAGAACAAGGTGGGAGTTCAAGGATTGGGGAAACAACCCTAACATCGCACCAGGTGCTGTTGTTCGACTGGAAGGCGTTTCAGTAAACGAATACCAGGGGCGTATGAGCCTTAACATCAATCAATCGAGTCGAGTTGTAGTTTTACGTGAAGGTGAACGAACTGTTCTAACGCCGGGTGAACCTGTAGACATCAATCAAATCACTTCAGATGGCTTGGTCACAGTAGTCGGCAGATTACTAGCAAGTCGCAAAGATGTGATTAATCGTAAAGATGGCTCCGGCTCTCTAGACGTCGTAAGGGGCCGCATTGCCGATGGCACAGGAGCAATCGGTTTCCTATCATGGGAGCCCTTTGAACATGAAATCGGCTCTTTACTCAAGATGGAAAATGTGCAAATAAGAACATTCAGAGATACTCCTGAGCTCAACATCAGTTCATCAACAAGAATCGAGATATACCACGATTCGAATTTCGCTTCTGCAGATGATTTGGCTGCGAACTCAGTCAGTCGAATCGAGGACTTAAAAGATGGTTCGCGTGATGTTGAAATCATTGTCGAAGTTCAAAAGATGCTGAAGCGCGATTTCAATAGTAGCGAAGGCGAATCCAAGAGCGTTTGGTCTGGTGACGTAGCAGACCCTACTGGACGATGCCGATGTTCAATTTGGTCAGAGCCACCATTTGATTTTGAATCCACACCAGTTGTAATACGCTTGCGCGGTGTAAGAGTACGGGCGTGGCAGGGCATTCCAGATATCACAATCGATAATGCATCTCAAATCGAGGTTTTGGCAGCACCACCTTGGGGCGATGAAATCGACCTAGCCAATAACTTGGTTGAAGTGCCACTGTCTGGTTTAGCAACAGGTGCGAGCCGAGTTGGAATTTCTACTTCTGGGCATGTAATATCTGTCAGAGAAGATTCTGGAATAATCAGCCGCTGTACTGAATGCCGTCGAGTCTTAAGAGATGGAGAATGTGCAACACATGGCTCACAAAATGGAAATTCAGATGTAAGGCTACGAATGGTATTGGATGATGGCAGATCTACAATTTCATTGATCGTTAACAAATCCGCATCAGAAAAATTACTTGGAATGGATGAAGATGCCATTTCCAAAGAAGTTACAGAAAACGGAACAATGGCATTTGTTCAAAGCCTTAGAGAACGTTTGCTTGGTCGACAATTGAAAGCTTCTGGGCGAACAATTGTAGATGAGCAAGGAGCTATGCTACTATCAGATGATGCTGAATTAATAGAAGTAGATTCTGGTTTAGTTGCTACTGAATTAAGATCCAAATGGGGGGTGGTTTGATGCAACCGGAAAGAAGAGCTAGGCGACAACCTGCATGGCATATGCTGGCATCTGAATTTGGAGAATCTACCCTGCATCAACAGGGTTCGGGTGAATTTGATCCATTATTTGTAATTACTAAACTCGGAGCGAAAGTTAACCGCTTGGTAGTTGCTGGGCTTCTTGAGCGTATTGAACCACGTGAAACTTCGAATGGGGCAACCTTGTGGCAAGGACAGATAAGAGATCCATCTGGACTTCATTACTTCTCAGTTGGCGACTTCGCACCTGAGTCGATGCGAGAACTCATTGTACAATTGGCGGCTAGAGCTGATGATGGCGAAACAATAATGCTCTTGATGACAGCTAAGGCTCGTTATTTCCAATCTGAAGAAGGGGCCGTTTATACTAGCCTTAGACCGGAGGAAGCAGCGGTAATTACCCGCTCGACATACAGGGAATGGTTAGTAAAATCTGCTGAAGGGATGCTAACCCGCATGGATGCGCATGAAAAATCACTTACACTTGACAAAACAGTTGATGCATTACGTGCTGGCGGTATTGATGAAGAGTTGTGCAACAACCTATTGCTGGCAAATGAGCACTATGGCGAAATCGATATTGAGAATTATCGACTCAATATCATGCAAACGCTTGACATCGCTGAAGATCGAATGCCATCGGCTACTCCAAAAACACCTTCTCCACAGACCAGCCTTACCGATTCGAGTGATGAATCTAAAGAAAATCAAAGCACAGGTGGTGAATCTGGAGACCTTAAGCAAGTAATTCTTGATTTAATCGTACGTTTGGACCAGGGAGAAGGAGTTGATTTCGACACTTTACTATCCAATGCGGCTGCAAGGGGTCACGATCGAGACGCTGCAGAAGCAAGTTTAGATGAATTATCCGAAGAAGGTAAAGTACATGAGCCGAGATTTGGATGGTTTAAGGTAACTGTTTGAGGCATTTTACTCCAACAGGTTCAAGGCCCATTCGCGACCTCATCAGTTTACAGGTGAGGCTAGTGGTAGGAACTGATTTCTTTATTCGTCCAGCAAGTGGAACTTCAAGCGCCGATTGGCTTAGGCTGCCAAACGCAGATATTAGCGTTGTAATTACGCGTAGAATTACCCGTACTGTTCTCCATGGAGGAGAAGGTGATGATTTGGTAGATGAAGGCGCCGAATCGGCAGTATACACTGTTCGTGGAGAGATGGATGCTGAGGATTATAAGAAAATAATCAACATGTTCAGAAGCGGACAGCCCTACATCCATGACCCATTTGAAGAAAGAGACGTAAAAACTGTTTTCGGGAAAATGGAATTTGATGGAGCGGAAGGTCAATACACATTTGAATTCATAGAAGATATTCGTTGAGGGAGTTAGATGCGTTCGTTGGATGAGTCGAAAGAGATTCTCTATGTCATTAGGACATTAGATGTTCTGATGGGCTCTGGAGTTGGTCTTGAAGCTGCAATTCACTCTATTGCGCAAGGTGGCTATGGAGTCATTTCGAAAGATTTCAGTGATTTGATGGTAAACATCAACAAAGGAAGGCAAATGGAAAAAGAACTCAGGAGCCTTCTAAAGAAAGCCGAAACAGATGGTTACAAAAGAGTGATCAATACAATGTTGAACAATGTAACTCAGAATACAGACATCATCGAGACCCTTCGCAAACAGGGCGAAAGGATGGAAGAAACAAGGACCGAGAGTGTCAAGGAGTACATCGAAGAGTTAGGGGGCGTTCCTGAAACTTTACTATCTATCGGGATGATTGGTCCAATCATTTTAGCAATTCTTGGAATCGCACCGCAACTTATGGAAGGCGCTGAAGAATTATTCGGAGAAATGGATCAAAGCGCAATAATGAGGATTGTGAATGTGGGATTAATTCTAACTTTAGTTGGTATGGCACTCATTGGTCTGAAAGCTCATACAAAGGACCCGGGGTTGTGATATTATGCTATATGGGATTCTCGAAATGTTTAGGAATGAGCCATTTCTATTATTCCTAATTACGATTAGTATAGCATGCGCAGTGGGGGGAATACCTCCTATTCTTGAACGACAAAGGCGCCGAAGTATTGAGAATGACTTACCTGCAATGCTAGAAGCACTTTCAGATTCTCTAGGTGCGGGACTAGGTCTACAACAAGCAATGATGGCAGAAGCAGAGCGTAACTCAGGCACTCTTGGAAAACTGCTTCGTGAGACTTTACTTGAAAGCCATGCTTCTACCTTTGATTCAGCCCTGGCAAGTTTCGCTTCAAAATCACGTTCACCACAAGTTCAGAGAGTAATGCATCTCGTTTCAACCGCTATAGAACAAGATGCTCCGCTACAAGAAATACTGGCAAATATGTCTCGAGATTATGAGAGATTAAACGATTTAATGAATCGAAGGGAGTCCGATTTGATGGGTCGAGCGATTTTGATTATCATGTTTGTATCAATCGGTCTACCGTTCTTGATTGCATTTATCGTTGGACTCTTTGCACCACGAAGTCAAGGTTTCCAATTGGAAGAATTTAATTCATCATTCACTCTATTCTTTGGCGCTGCTTCATTAGTGGCTATTGGAGTGAGTGGACGCATGTTGGGTAGATTGCGTTCTTATTTTTGGTGGGCTCCACTGTGGATGGCTGTCTCAATGAGCATCTATCATGTCGGAGTTCTTGTAATTGGAGGCTAAAAAAATGGAACAAATATTGGAACAGTACGGGCGAGTAACAATTTACATGGAAGCAAGTCATCCAGCACCGATGTACTATGTGGATGGAGAGATTGAAGCAAATCCCTACGGCAACCTTGCAGTATTACTAGAAGATGATAATTTGGAAGAGGTCATGTACAATGGTGGAGCTCAGTGTGTCAAAGTTGCTCATAGAGACCACGGTATGTGCCGCACCAATATTTGGCTAGATGATGCAAACGGTCTCGAAGTTTCGAGGAATATTGCATCGTTTACTTCAGTTCCCTTAGGAGACGGCCCTGGTCTTGTCCCTCTTTTCGACGGTCGTCTACCAGATGGTAGCCGTGTAAATGGAACAATACCTCCAGTTTCTCCAGATGGTCCAACTTTGACTATTCGTAAATTCAGAGAGGATCCACTTACTATGATAGATTTGATTAAGTTCGGAACCGTAAATCTGCGCTTGGCTGCTATGATGTGGGTTTGGATTGAGGGAATTGATAGTCGACCAGCAAATTTCGTTATTGCAGGTGGTACCGGGTCTGGTAAAACCACTACACTAAACTGTCTTGGAATGTATATTCCCTGGCACAAGCGCTTATTGACGGTAGAGGATACTGCGGAATTGCAAGTTTATCATGATCACTGGCTAAGAATGGAAACACGCCGTGAAAGGCCTGATGGAACTCCTGCTGTTGATATGAATGACTGCCTGAAATCAAGTTTAAGGATGCGCCCTGACCGTATTATTGTAGGAGAAGTTCGTTCCAGTGAAGCAGCAACCCTGCTTACAGCAATGAATACGGGACACGATGGTTCATTCGGTTCACTCCACGCAAATACTGCTATGGAGACCATTACTAGGATGATTAACCCGCCAATGAATGTACCTCCAATCATGCTTACAGGTCTTGATCTGATTATTATTCAAGCCCGTCTTCATGTCAATGGAAAAACTGCAAGAAAGATTACTGAAGTAGCTGAAGTGGCAGGTATGGAAGGGGATAAACCGCGTCTCAATGCAATCTGGAAATACAATGCAGCAACAGATACTATTGAGGAAACAGGAATTCCATCTAAGATGAGAGAGACTATTTGCAAGGCTGCAGGAATCACTCCTGCTCAATTCGAGCAACATGTCAAGCAACGCGAGCAAATACTTGCAGACTTACTTCGAAGAGACATTAGAGACATCGAAACCGTAACTAAGGTTATCCAAAGTTTCTATGCAACACGTTAACTGTCAGAAATATTCAGACGAGCGAGTAGTTCATCTACTCCGTCGATTTTATTTCTCATAGATGCAATTCTGTCAGATGCATCGGCCACTGATTCGGCGAGTTGAATGTCTTCATCAATATCTTGTGGTTCACCCTTTGGCTTGAATTGTTGTGCAAGCCTCTTCAGATCTGCTATAATCGAATCGACTTCAGTATCTGAAACTTTTATTCCAGGGGCGATTCTCGGAATTTCAGAAGGTGAAATGTGTCCTAGTTCCGCTCCAATTATACCAGCTGCAGCCACAACTCTTGGTCGTAGTTCAGCATTATTTACATCGTAACCCTTCTTTTCAAGGAATCTGATTACCAATGTTTGTTGAGCGTCATTGTATGATCCTTCAGATTTTTCAAGAATGGCTTCAACCAATTGCTCAAATCCTTCGATATTTCGTTCTAGTCGGTCCAAGGTTCTTCTTTCACTAGATTGTAGGTGTATCGCACCATGCTGTAGTAGTCGGACAACTCTTGTTCTTCGAGCAGTACGAGGATCTGTTGCCGCAATTTCTTCATCAAGTGAAATTTGTAAATCAAATAATGCATGCAATCTTCCTGAAACAGAAGGCAAGCGCAAGTCAAGGTTCAATTCTCTAGCCTTTTCTTCAAATGCCATACGTGCTTTAATCATATCACCGCTGGTAGAAGTAATCATCTCAGGTAATATTTCCCTTAATGTGCCACGAGCCTCTTCGAAACGGCGTAGTGCTTCTCTCTCGCGCCATGAATTAGGCAGGGTATGCATTGCATCCTTTTCCGCCTTCGCAATCGAATCCAAAGAGTACAGCCTGGCTTTTACAAAATCAGCGGCATTTTCGTCATTTACTGGCAGTCCATGTTCGGATAGGCTAGAAATAAATGCGTTGACGTCATCAGTATCATTTATTGAACCTACCAAGAGATAATCTCGGCATAGTGCGTCTATTTCAGCAATCCGTCCTTCGATTACAATTACGGATTCTGTTAGTTCAACTACAGGAGATTCTGGAACTATTTCTGGCATTGGTGAAGGCGAAATCTCAATAATTTGCACTTCCTCATTTTCGTGAGTGTCTTCAACGACCTCTACCTCTGTAACATGTGCGCTCTCTTCAATTGCAACAACTACTTGGGGCTGAATCTTAGTTTCATTGGCAGATTCATATTCATCCGAGGGTGAAGGAATTTGGATTGCTTTTGGCTCTCCACGTGGGCGACGCAGACTCTTTTTTATTACTCCCCATGAACCATTTTGGGAGGTTAGAACTCCTGCAACCCTCATCAGTAGAGCCTGTTTTGCTCCAGAGCGGGGTAAATCTAGTTTCAAACAAAGGTTATGCAAATCATCTCTGGACAATGTATCCAGTTTTTCGGGAGTTAGTTGTTTGGCATCATGATTCAAGTGTAAGAAAAGTCGCTGTCTTCTTTCTCTAATCGAACCCGATTTCTTTACTCCAAAAACCGCAAGTACGCCACCCAAATCATTATTCAGAATAGATTCTATTCCTTCAGGAGATAAATCCCATTCATCTAATACAAGGTCTGCAATAAGTCTAGCGCGCAAAACCTCGACAGAACCATTGCGTGAAAGTCCATGCTCTGCACAGATCTCTTTCAAGCGATCTAATCTGGCTTGATGTAGATCAGAAAGAAGGGTTTGCTTATCGTTCATTTGTATACCTACAGTCTCCCTCCATCCCTCTCCATATTTGAGGTTGCACCCCTATGGATACCTCGAGAAGGGCATTCTTTGAGGTTATTTTTCTTCTCAAGGCCCCTACGGGGCCAAGAAAAACTTACTACAACTGTCGGCAACATCTTCAAACCATTGCCACACCAACAGTAAATGAGGACGGACTATGGGGCGATATGAACGGGCTGCTAAAATATCGCTAAAGGAGGCAACTGCTCTTGCTTCTGGAGTTATTGACACAATAAGGTATGACCTACGAAGAGAAGAAGTACGTCTCGAGGAAGAGATGAGCGACAGAGTGGAGGCAGTCCAACAAATTTTGAATGAAGTCGCAAGTATTCAAGATGCTATTATTGCAGGATCATCGGAAGTGAAAAGAGAATTGGAAAAAGCCAAGAAAAGACTGGTTAAAGGCGGCGATCGTGAACTAATGTCTACCCAAATTATTGGCGCAGCCACTCGTTTAGGCGAACTCCGTGCACTTCATAATGATGCGGCAAGACGCATTCAAGGTGCTCTTGCTAGACCTCCATCTGCAGTTGATATTATTGAGAGACTAACAAAAGATTTACTCAAATTATCAGGTTCTTGGGAATCATCTGCAAGAGAAATAGATGAATCTATTTCGGATGTAGTAGATGCCAATGCACCACTCGAGATGATTGAATTATCTCGGGAGCTAAACGACAACGGATATGATTTAATCTTGGCAGGCGAAAATAGAGATCCTGAAAATATTGAAAAATGCCGAACTAGAATCAAAGAAATGTCCGGTGAAGATCACCCAGGACTCTCTTAATCATCTTCTTTAATCAGAGGCGAGTATATTCTATCTTCAGAAAGACGTCCTTTGGAAACCAGTTCATCAATGTAAATATCCATCAATTCTTTCATCCTTCCACGCGTTTCTTCCTCAGGGGTACCACGCATAATATCCAATATACTATTCCAATTATTGAGCACAGTTAGAGTTGCTGAATGGCTTTCAGCAGGCGGGAATACCTTCTCTACTCCCGCAGTAACAGTTCCATCTTTGTTAACGGTTTCAAGGGCGATGTCAATTCGTGTTTTACTACTCTTAATCTCATCTTTGTCCGTAACCATGCCACGATTGGCTAAATCATCTCCAGTTCTATGTGCTTCACGAAGAATGGTCCCAACCTTTCTTTGTTCAACCATCAATGCGACTTTATGGTGCATGTCCTCGTCGATATTATCCAGAATCATCATTTCAAGACGTAGAGAGAATGCAGCACCGACATCTGTGATTTCAGCTAAACCACCCACTGGGAAATCTTGTCTAGAGATTAATACTGTGAATCCGTCGAGCGGAACTGGGATAAAACGAGACCTCTCAGGATTTTCCCGTTGCATTCCTAAGGTGTGCCTCCTCGTTCTGAATGGTAATGAGGCATGTAGTGCACGAGGAATTATGTATCCATCTATTGATGAATTCTGCCTTAGCTCTTCAAGCCAAAGAGTTCTTTCAAACACACCTTCAGGCGCATCCCCAAATTCATTGGGTAGGGACACTTGTATGTCTTTGCGTAGTCTAATCATTTGCCGACGAACAATCTCACAATCTGCGATTATGATTCCACCCTTTGGAATATATTCAGGTTTATCTTCACTCACAAGTACCCGTGTCGGTTCACGACGCGGTAGAACAACCGATGCAACAAGGTCACTACTTCGGTTTTCAAACCACCATCTTCCAGATGCTGCAACCATATCTCCATGCCCTTCACGAAGTAGCTGAATTGCAGTTTCTAGATGCGGAACTTGCTTTTCAACCAAAACTAAACCATCTGGATGATTGTCAATCAATTTTTGGACATGTGTGTGAACACCGTCCCCTAATTCGGGGCATAAAAGGATCTCAAATCGGCCCTCTTCAGTAATTGCATTCACCTCGGCTAGCACTTGCCAGCGCTCAAAGGGCGCCCGCCACTCGTTAAGAAGGCGACCCCTGTGGGATGATTCATGGAGGACAATGCGATACTTGACCGTCTTGAAGAGATTCGAGACTTTGTCAATGCCAATTTAGAAACTCTAATCGAGGAGAAGATTGCTTTTTATGGCGAAGTTGCTAATGTTGCTGGACAGGTTGTTTTGGCAGGCGGTAAGCGTATTCGTCCAATTTTAATTATTCTCGCCTATGAATTGGCAGGAGGGGAAAATATTGATGAAATCATACCATTAGCACTATCTTCAGAACTAATTCATTCAGCAAGTTTGGTTCATGATGATATTAATGATGAATCATTGACCCGCAGAGGAAAGGAGACCATTCATGCCACAATGGGCCAGGCAAAGGCGATAATCGCAGGAGATTGGTTATTCACCCAAGGTTTCGGTCTTGGTGGCAGGTATGCAGAAGATGTGGTTGATGTTATGGCACACTATTGTTCACAATTAGCGAGTGCAGAATTTACTCAAATAGACCACGTACTAGACCTATCTACTTCTCCTGAAGATTATCTTGAAATTGTAAAAGGAAAAACGGCAGGTCCATTTGCAGCTGGCTGCAAAGGGTCTGCTTTAATTGCTAAAGCTACAGAACATCAATGTGCTCAATTATTGGAATTTGGTACGGAACTCGGAATCGCTTTCCAATTGGTTGATGACTTACTGGATATTCTTGGTGATGACAGAATGGGTAAAACCCGTGGTGCTGATATCTTCGAAGGAAAAATGACATTGCCTCTAATCCACGCATTAACTCTTCTTCATGGCCAAGAGCGAATTAGATTAGCAGAAATTATTACCAATTTCGACGACTCATTATTTGATGAATTAATCTCCTTGCTTCGAAGTGCTGAAAGTTTGATTTATTCTGAAATCTTAATTAAAAACCATTTGGAACGTGCCTTAGGTTATTTAGATGGTTTTGCAGAATGCGACGCAAAGCAATTGCTTAAACATGTAGTTACAATGGTTCATAATCGTCACTCGTGAGGTGTTCACTTGACAAAGAAATATGACCGAGACGTAATTGTTATCGGAGGCGGTCCCGCTGGAAGTACAGTCGCTCGCTATGCTGCGATTGGAGGCGCAAATGTTCTGGTAATCGATGGAAGAGACCCTATTGGAACACCACTACAATGCGGAGAATTGGTTCCTAGTAATGATGAAATGAGACGTCTATGCCCTGGTGTGCCAGATATGGATGATCTATTCAGAACTCCCGAATCGGCAATTTCTAGGCATTCAAAGCATATGCATCTTGTTCCCCCATCAGGTAAGCCACTAAAGTTCGATTTCGATGGTTATGTCTTGAATCGTGTAGCGCATGATGAATTCTTGGTTGAATTAGCGAAAGAATCAGGGGCAGAATTCCTAATAAATTCGAGAGTCGATAAGGTGGATGGGCAGCGAGTCGTGTTGCGAAACGGTGACTCCTACAGTGCTAAAATTATTGTAGATGCAGGAGGTCATAATGGCCCAATAAGACGTGATTATTGGAATGAGAAATCTACAAAAATTCCTGTAAAATTCGTTCTGATGGATGGTGATTTTGGAGAAGCAGTAGAACTTCACTTTGGTTCAATGGCCCCCGGTGGTTATGCCTGGATGTTCCCCAAAGAGAAGGGCGCAAACATTGGCCTCGGAATACAACGTAATTTTGCTAAGGGGCGCAGTCTTAACCAGTGCACTGAACAATTTATTTCAAAATATAATGGAGAAGTTACATTCAATGGAGCCGGCTCATTACCAATGTCTGGCACAATTAAGAAATTTGTAAAAGGCAATTACATGTTGGTTGGAGATTCTGCTGGAATGGTTCTACCTTCGAATGGCGCAGGTATTACAATTGCAATGATAGGTGGAAGAATCGCTGGCCAAGTAATCACTGAGAATTTATCGTCGGGCGTTCCTTTAGAAGAATATGAGTTACGTTGGAAAAAGCAAATGGGTAAAGTGATGAGTAATTCCAAACGTTCTTTCAAACTTGGAAGCCTACTATTTAGATTGCCAGATTGGATTCTAAATTTGATGTTTAATCGATTGACAAAAGGAATAATTTGGCGAGCGGTTACTTGTCGTAGGATGTTTTGGATATTCTAGGTTCAATCAATACGTTAGAGATTGGAAGGATTGACCGGTAAATAAGCGGTTGATTCAAGTGGCTTACATGCGAGGGGGTTCCATGCAGCGAGATGATGATGCGGTTAGCCCGGTCATCGCAACCGTATTGCTACTTGCAATTACTGTTCTACTTTCAAGCATGGTTTTCGTGATGATGGCTTCGACATTAGACAATGTTGAGAAGGCAGCACCAAAGGGTTCAGTCTCGGTTAGAGCACTCTCTAACGGCTACCATGTAGTATCAATTACAAGCCTTGACCAATCGCTTGACCCTTCTAAGGTTCAATGGTCGATTGTCAATCTAACCGATGAGAGTGTTACCGAACATACAGGATTTGTTGATGATTCAGAGGTATATGGTACGGTTGGTGCCAACATTTCATTCCACGATAGAGATGCGGGTTGGTCACTAACCAAAGGCGACTATTTCGTTATTAATTGTCAATTAATTGATTGTAATAGTGGAAATCATTACTTCCAACTTGTAGACACTGGAAGTAATACCTTGATGGCTAAAATCAGGCTTCCTGCAATTGATGCCTAACCACCAATAAAGGACATCTCGACCTTTTTATGTTCGGCACTTCCACGGTTTTGTGAATATGCATCATCTCTTTTTGTCCAGATTGATCTAACAGCATCAGCAATCTGTTCTTTTGTTGCATCCATACGGATGAGAGCTTTCAAATCACTACCGCTTGAAGCAAACAAACAGGTGTACAGAGCCCCATCGGCAGAAATACGTGCACGGTTACATTCTCCGCAGAAGGGCTTTGATACACTTTCAATAAATCCTATTTCCTGACTTCCACGAAGGAATCGATTAGCAACTTCCCCAGTATGGTTGGCTTTTAGCGGTTTGAGTTCATCAAACATTTGCTGCATCATTTCACCAGTAATTACTTCATCGAGATTCCAAGAATTAGTTTGACCTACATCCATGAACTCAATATATCTAACAATCACATCACTTCCAATAAATCGGTCGGCGACCATCTTTACTGAATGTTCATTATATCCGGCCCGAATTACTGTGTTTACCTTTACTTCAAGTCCGGCCTTACGTGCAGCCTCTATTCCCCGCAATACCGTTTCAGGCACCTCATCAGTATCCCCCATTGCTTGGAATGTTTCAACATCGATAGCATCCAAAGAAACAGTAACTCGATCAAGCCCGGAGTTTGCTAAATCTTGAGAAAATTTTTCTAGTAATATTCCATTAGTAGTCATTGCCAAGTCTAGTTCTTGTGGAAGCATTTTGATGAATTTACAGATGTCCTTTCTCAACAACGGCTCGCCCCCAGTCAAACGGACTTTTGAAAGTCCCAGAGGGATTAGAGATTCTACAACAGTTGCTAATTCTTCATATGAAAGAATTTCTTTCTTGGCTAAGAACTCATGGTTAGTATCAAAATGTTCCCTTGGCATACAATATCTACATCGCATATTGCATCTGTCGGTCAGAGATATTCTCAAGTCCCGTAACGGCCGGTTACGCATATCTCTGACCATATTTCTCGCTGTTGCAAACCCGCACTTCAACATGTGCCTTGGATGACTTCATGTTCCAGCACCATCTCGCCCTCGCAATGGGGGTTGCTAAAGACGATGCTCCAACCATTGGAGTGGAAGGCACAGATGTTCTTGTCATCGAGCCTAGTACCCTTTCTGGTGCACTAAAATTACCGCCTTCAAAGAGCCATGCCATGAGGTGGATCACACTCGCAAGTATGGATAAAACTCCAACTCGAATCGGCATGTGGGAAACCGGAAGAGATGTAAAATCCCTAATCGATTCATTCAGTAAACTTGGAATCTCCTGGAATGGGGATTCAATAGTGGGTGGAAACCTTACTATTCCAAAAGAAGTATTGGATTGTGGCAATAGTGGAACCGCTCTTCGTTTCATGATAGCTCAAGCATCTACTTGTGGATTTGAAATAACAATTGATGGCGATGCAAGCCTTCGTGCAAGGAGTTCCTTACATCTAATTGAATCGCTCGGTGTATCATGTCAAAAAGCATCTACTGATTGTGAATATCCGCTTACAGTTGTAGGCCCATTTGCTAAACTAGTCGTTGGGATAGATGTTGCAAAAACATCTCAATTTCATTCAGCAATACTGCTTATGGCACCTCGAACTAGTGGATTTGAAATTATCACTGAAGGGGATGCGGTTTCGCGCCAACACTCAGCATTGACCTGGCGGCTATGTCAGCAGACAGGTGCGATAGTGCCAGGGGCTCCTTGGATAGTAAATTGTCCTGATGTCGAGATTCCCCCTGATGCATCGATGATGGCATTTGCTAAGCTAGCAAACTTAGATGTGTCAAATCCTCCATCAGTCTCGGAATCCATTGGTCATTCATTAGAAAAAAGTGATCTCCGTGATTCAAACGACTTGATAACGCCAATGGCAGCATGGCTTTCAATGGCAGAGGGAGGGGTAATCTCTCATGCCGCTCATGCTGCTCACAAAGAATCAAACCGAATTACAAAGACTGTTGAAATGCTTTCAAAATTCGGCATTGTAGCATCGGTTAACTCTGATGGAATTACAATTTCAGGTGGGCAGGTGCCACATAAGCCCAAAGAAATGGTAGAAACATATGGAGACCATCGTATTCAGATGACTGCGATAGTATTGGCTAGTATTTGTGGTGGAACTATTGAAGGATGTAATCTGCACGAAATCGCTTGGCCATCATATCTCAAACAATTACAGGACTGCGGCCTCAAAGTTACTCTGCAACCATTCATCCATGACGGCCAAAGTGATGGTCGAGCGCATTGAGTGGTATTCGCATCGCAGTAGGCCTTCCATGCACACAAGCCCAAGGGTTTGGAATTCGACGCATATCATCTAGGAGTCTTCGCATTTGTGCGATATTCAATCTTTCATTTGCTTTGACTGCTCCACGACAAGCATTGAGGAATGCGAGGTGATCTTTACGCTGCTCCACAGTTTCTAGTGGTGCTCCATCTTCGCTCATATCGAGTAAAATATCGTGTATGAATGGCTCTAATTCATTGGCTGAAAGTAATGCAGGTGCGCTATTTATAGAAAACCCACCGTTGGTGGGCTCTATGACAAAACCCATTGCTGTCAAATCATCGATACGAGCTTCTAATCTCGCAATTTGTCTAGCATCCAATTCTAGTGGAACCGAACTAATACGCTCTTGGGCCTGCCAAAGGCTCTCATCATGACGCAATCTTTCGTATCGGACTCTTTCATGAAGTGCGTGTTGGTCAATTAGGAGTAATTCTTCATCGGCTTGAACTAGAATGTACGAATCAGCGAATTGTGCTAGGGGCTCCATTGCAGGGAGGTCGTTGATTACTGGGCCTAGCGGTTCAGAATTCTCAGGGTCTTCTGCATTAAATCCTGCATGCCGATGTAACTCCCTTTCACCACTTGAAAGGGCAGGTGACACTGCTTTCAATCCAGTAATTGTGGTCTGTGAAGATTCAGATACCGATACCGGTCTTGCCTTTTCGGTGATGTTGACTTCCACCGGTTTCTCCCCCGAAAGAGAAATTTGTGCAGTTTGTGCCCAAGCGGGCTTCTCGACATTCCTTTTTTCAGTTGTTTGTGGAGCTAAGGACGTAATTCCAGTGATTCCTCCACTGGATTCCGGCTCAGTAGGAGTTGATTCCAATGTGTGTGCGATTGCTCGTTCCAGCCTTTCCAAGACCCGCCAAGAGTGTCTTAGCCTTACTTCTCGCTTTGTGGGATGAACATTCACATCAACTTCATCAGGTGGTAATTCAAGCAACAGAACCGCAACAGGATGTCTTCCTTGCATTAATCTAGTTCTGTAACCTCTGCGTATTGATTGTAAAAAAGGTTGAGCGGCGACTGGTCTACCATTAATCAAAATATGAATGTCATCGCCTTTTCCTCTTGTGATATCAGGCGTAGAGATCCATCCGCGCCAATTCTCATCTCCTGGTGCATCATCATCGCTCGAAGGAGATGAGATTTCAATCATCCTTCCTGCCTGACGGCCTAAAATATCGTAGAGCCTGTCTTCCATTTCATCGACGGCAGGAACTTCAAGAATGATTTTTTCATCACTTACTAACCGAAATCCCACTTCTGGATGACTGATTGCATGTGAAACAACAACATCGACAATTCGACTGGTTTCTGTGGCGGGACGTCGTTGAAAGGCAAGCCTTGCTGGTTGGTTAATGAAAATGTGTGAGACCTCAATACAGGTCCCCTCAGCAATTCCTGCAGGTTCGGTCTTGCCTTTGTCACCATTGTCCATTACAATTCTGCACCCCTCGGTCCCGAGAGGGCGGCTAGATATCGATAATTTACTGACCATTCCAATACTAGCTAATGCTTCCCCACGAAACCCTAAGGTACCAATTGCAGCTAAATCAGCCTGACTTCTCAGTTTGCTTGTAGCATGCCTGTCCAATGCCAATGGTAGGTCTTCTGAATGTATACCAGAGCCATCATCAAGAATCCGTATCAAATCAAAGCCCCCTCGCTCGACATCGATTGTAATTTTATTAGCACCGGCATCTATCGAATTTTCAATTAATTCCTTTACTACCTGTGCAGGCCTTTCAACGACTTCTCCGGCTGCAATGTGCCCAATTGTCCTTTCATCGAGTTGAATTATACGGGGCTGTTCTCTCATTGTCTACCCTCCAATATTCTTTGCAATTCATACAACGCTTCATGGGCTTGTCTAGGACTCAAAGCATCGGGGTCGATATTTGTAAGTGCGGATTTGAGGGCCTCTCCAAGAGCGTCCTTTTCAACTTTGATTTGAGGCTGTCCAACAAACCCAAGCAATGATGCTTGACCAGCACTTCTTGCAGTTGGCGCACCCTTTTCTCCTGCTTTAGCGCCATGTGCTTGTTGTTCAAGGAATCCAAGTAAGTCATTGGAACGCTCAACTACATGGCGTGGCAATCCTGCTAAAGCAGCAACCTGCACTCCATATGAATCGTCGCATGGACCATCTGCAACAGTGTGCAGGAATTTCAATTCTCCATCAGATTCAGCGACCTGGACATGGACATTTACTAGGCCTTCGGCTTCACCTTCTAAGCCAATCAATTGGTGATAATGAGTTGCAAATAAGGTTCTAGCACCGATTCTACGACAGATATCTTCAGTCACCGACCAAGCAATAGAAAGTCCATCAAAAGTAGATGTGCCTCTGCCAATTTCATCTAGGAGTAGCAATGATTTTTCTGAAGAACGTTTGAGGATATGGGCCACTTCCATCATTTCCATCATAAATGTCGAACGTCCTCTTCGAATGTCATCGGAGGCTCCCACTCTTGTGAATATACGATCTACCATTCCAACTTGAGCACTACTTGCTGGTACGAAAGAACCTGCTTGAGCCAATATCGATAACAAAGCAGCACATCGTAAATGAGTAGATTTACCACCCATGTTGGGACCAGTAATCAGTAAAAATCGACGTTTTTTATCTAGGCGGATATCATTTGGAACAAAGCCTGGTTGCGTTTCTAAAACCGGATGACGTACACCCTTTGCCACTAACCGATTATCATCATGAATCGTGGGACGGTTCCATGACCGATTTCTTGCAACCTCTGCAAAACATTGCAGAACATCGATTTGAGCAACATTGGAACTGATCATACCTAGGGTTCTAGATTTCTCTTTACACCGGTCTCTAAGATCTCTAAACATATCATATTCCATGCTATTTGCTTTGGATGCGGCAGTCAGCAACCGGTCTTCCCATTCGATTAATTCATCAGTGATATATCGGCTTCCAGTCGTCATCTGTTGCTTTCGTTTCCATTCTTCTGGAACCTTTGATTGATGAGTATTTGTAACTTCGATAAACCAACCAATCTGTCGATTATGTTTGACTTTCAGTGATGGTATCTCGAGACGTGCTCTTTCCTGAGATTCGAAATCTTTGAACCATTTATGGCCGACTGCTGCATCCCTTCTCAATTCATCCAATGTTGAATCAACGCCTTCTCTAATCAAGCCACCATCTCGCAATGAAAGCGGTTGTTCATCATTCAGATTTGCTTGGATATCTATCCTCATTACTTCTAAAATTTCGAGGTTGGTCGACAGACTACCCAGTAGTGCATCATCCATTTCCTGACATAAGGACTTGAGGCGAGGCATCCGTTCTAATGCCAGGCCTATTGCAACTATGTCACGACTACCAGAACGATTGTACGATAATTGAGTGGCTAACCTTTCCATGTCGCGAAGTCCACGAAGGCTTGTTCTAATCTCGTCTAGACGGCGAGAAGAACGTGCTAGTGACGCTACGGCATCTTGCCGTGCTTCTATTTCGCCTTTATGCGCCAAAGGCCTCAGAAGCCATTGTTTGAGCATTCTACGACCCATGGAGGTCTTGCAACTGTCAATAGCGCCAAGAAGAGAGCCTTCCTTCTCTCCAGCTAAGGTTTGAGTTAATTCGAGATTACGGAGAGTTGTTTGGTCGAGAACCATGTTTCCTTCAGGACGCATGATTTCAACTTCTCTAACATCGACCGTGTCTACGATGTGCATGGCTGCAAGATAGTCAGCCGCCAATCCTGCAGCATCCATTGCTAAAGGGGAATCATCGAGATCTATATGCCCTAAATCAGCAACCTCAAGGATGTTTTTCAAGGCATCTTGGCCTTTTCGTTTTGATGAACTATGTTGTGATAGTGTGACACCATCCAGTTGTGAAATGACTTTCCGCACCTCATCTCTATCCGCATCCCGTGGAGAAAATATTACTTCACGCGGATTACTTCGTAACAAATCATCAAGCAATCTGTCCCACCTCTCATCTCCATGGTGCTCCATTGTCCAGATGTGGCCAGTAGATGCATCGAGTATAGCAAGGCCAACGCCATCTGCTTTTACACAAATAGCCGCCATGCCCACTACTTCATCAGTGCCAATCAAACTTTCTTCGTATAATGAACCAGGTGTGTATACTCTGGTCACAACACGTTCAAGCAATTTCGCACCTTCTCGTAATTCCTCCTCTTGTTCTGCAACACAGACCTTGTGTCCCGCTTGCAACATTTGTCGGAGATTATCTTCCAGTGCGTGCCACGGAAAGCCAGCCATCGGAATTGGCTTCTCGGCTTTCTTGTCCCGGCTTGTAAGTGTCAGACCCAATACTTCTGATGAGGCCACTGCATCGTCATGGAACTGCTCATAGAAATCCCCCATCCGGAAGAATAGAACGGAATCAGGGTGCTCCGCTTTGATGTCCATATACTGGTCCATCATTCCTCTTTTCGCCATCGAGACCCACCCATCGCTTGCGCTAGAGTTGTTCCACTTCGACGGGGGTTCGTAAATGATGCCCTTGGAAATTACTTATTACAAGCAAATGGTTAGTGATTTACTCAGAAAACTTCGCCTTTACGAATTGCATCGGTTATATTCCATCCCATCATTCCAATAATTAAGAGTGAAGCAAGAATAAATCCGAGATCCATAATTCCTCTCATGCTAGTAATAGAGACTCTTGCATTGCTATCTATAGATATGGCCGAAGGTGAATCTCCGACGTCTACTCCATAAATTGAAATAATTCCGTCTGAATCACAGACAACATAAGTTGGCAAGATGTCAAGTGGTTCAGGTAATTTTTCTACGCTAATATCATCACCAGAAATAATCGCTACTGACATGGAATGGAGTGAACCGAATAACCACACATCATTGTTATTGTCGCCTACTGCGGTAAAACTAGAGATTCCTAATGATGTAACTTTATCTTCGATTATTGAGATTGTGTCTGCAGTACCGGTTGCGATGTAGCCGTCATCGGTCGCAAAGATACCATGTATGCGCCCTTCGTCTCCCATGTGCACAATTTCTGTTACAGGTGAGTTAGAGGTGCCATCCCAATGAACTGAAAGGATTAATTCAAACATTGGAGGCGATGCAGGATTAGTTCCAAGCCAGTTTGCTGGTGCTTGCCAAGCTCCACCAACAAGCCAACCGCTTTCAGTAGGCGTTACTACACCTAAGTGCATGTTACCTTCATGGTTTGTCGTATTGGATGCACCTCCACCAGAAATATTCATCGCAGCAATTGAATTGGTAGTGCCTTCCTGGGTAATAACCAACATTTGGTTGAGGTTATTTGGTGACAGTTGTGATGCCGTAATATCGCGTCCAAGACTCATCGGAATCCAACCCCAGCCCTCTGGGTGGTCCTCTTCTGAAAACCAGATCAGGCCTTCCTGTCCTAAGCATGCAAATGTGATGTGGCCATGCTGGACTAGGCAAGTGGCATATGAGGCACTATCTGTGAATCCATTCAAGGATACATTCATCCCATTTTCAGTTTGGTAGAGTATGGCATCTCCTGCGGAATCGACTATAGTACCTTCAACATTCAGTTGTCCGCCTTCATGAACTCCCGATAATTCATTGGAAGAATCGATTAACAGTGCGCCTATTATGATAATAATAGTGAACACTGCAAATGATAGCCACTGATGTTCGGATTCCTCTTTAAGGAGTCTGCGCCAGTCCGTCATTACATACTCCTGATAGAGCCCTATCCATGACCTTTCCGCTAAGTGACAACATTTCTGGCGCATCGGTATGGTCAAATAGGGATGGTCGGTCGCAAACTCGTTCGGAGGTATCAAGCATGGCACGTAAGCCCGCAGTAATGTATCGCAGACTCAAGGGTCCAGCGTATACTCGTCGCAAGTATATCGGCGGTGTGCCAAACAACCGTATCCTCAATTTCTACGCCGGTAACCGCCGTGCTGCAGAAACAGGAGAGTTCCTTATGGAACTAAATCTGATTGCTGATGAATCATGTCAGATTCGCCACACTGCTCTTGAAGCAGCTCGTGTTATATCCAATTCAACAATCAGGAGTGTAGCGGGTGTAGATAATTACGCACTACGTGTCCACACCTACCCTCATCACATCCTTCGTGAGAATAAGCAGGCTACAGGTGCGGGTGCAGACCGTGTTTCTCAAGGAATGCGCTGTGCATTCGGAAAGAATGTCGGTACTGCTGCACGTGTAAAGCGTGGACAGCGTGTTATCTCAATACAATTCAAACCAGAAAATTATCTGGTTGCAAAGGATGCACTGCGTAAGGCTAGCATGAAGTTCCCAACTCCATGTACTACCAAGTTGATTCGTGGACACGAGCACGTCAAGGGATTGGTCTGATACACTTTACTTGCCTTGGCAAGATGGTGAAACCTTTGCATTACTGCAAAGGGCATTGAATTGCCATAACTACCGGCTGATTCATGAACAACACTAGACAAGACGAATTTACAGGAGGGTAAAGTATGCGAGTCGCAGTTCTGAAGGAAGACAATTGTCAACCAAAGAAATGTATGGATGAGTGTATGACATTCTGTCCACCTGTCCGTAATGGCCAAGAATGCGTTGTAATGGATGACTCCACTGGTAAACCCCACATTTCAGAGTCGTTGTGTATCGGATGTGGAATCTGTGTTAACAAATGCCCGCACGATGCTCTAATCATCACTCAATTACCCTCTGAATTGGAAAGTGATATGATTCACAGGTACTCTCTTAACGGCTTTCGATTATTCCGCTTACCTACGCCATCGAAAGAGTCTGTTGTAGGAATTTTAGGTCCAAACGGGATGGGTAAATCTACGGCATTCAATATTCTAAGCGGCTCGGTAATACCAAACCTAGGGAATTTCGAAGCTGATGAAGTTTGGTGGGAAGATGTAATTGAAAGTCTACCTCGTGGAGAATTACGTGATTTCTTAATCAGTGTAAGTGAATCCGAAATCAAAGTGGCATTGAAACCACAATATGTTGATCATATTCCTAAAGCTGTTAAAGGAAAGGTGGGGCAACTTCTTTCTTCAGTTGATGAGAAAGGAATTTATCTCGAAATGGTAGAAAAATTAGGTCTAGACCACCTGTTGGAAAGGGATTTAGATCAATTGTCAGGAGGAGAATTGCAAAGAGTTGCCATCTGTGCAACTCTAATGAAAGACGCAGATGTTTATTTCTTCGACGAACCATCTTCTTATCTTGATATCTATGAGCGTATGCGCATTGTTAGAATCATCCAGGAACTTGCCGAAACTTCGAGAGTAATTGTAATTGAACACGATTTGGCAGTTTTGGATGTTCTAGCAGATCTGATTCATATTGTCTATGGCAGGAAAGGAGCATTTGGTATATTCACTCCAGCTCGTTCTACTCGCCAGGCAATAAATGCATACCTAGACGGTTTCCTTGTTGAACAAAATGTCCGTATTAGAGACAAACCGATTAAATTTCAGACCCATACAGACCGGTCTAATGAATTAGGAAACCCTGTTGTTTCCTGGGGCGGACTTGAGAAGAAATTAGGTGATTTTCATCTTTCTACAGGGGATGGAAAGGTACACCAAACTGAAGTTGTGGGGGTAGTTGGACCTAATGGAACTGGCAAATCTACCATGGTTAAGATTCTTGCTGGTGAATACGAATATGATGGCGGGTGGGTAACTGCGGACGCCACAGTTTCTTACAAACCACAACATATTGACACAGATATGGATTGCACAGTCCAAACTTGGCTAGATGCCGAAGTTGGCCCTCGATGGCGAGGGGGGGAATTCAATGTCAACGTGATTCGTGCGTTAGGTGTTGATGAATTACTTGCTAAGATGGTGAACAATCTTTCAGGAGGAGAAGCACAATCTGTTGCAATAGCCATATGCCTGGGCAAAGAAGCAGATTTGTACCTACTTGACGAGCCTAGTGCCCATCTTGATGCTAATATGCGTATGGAAACCGCAAAAGCAATTCGTAGAACAATGGAGTCTAATGAAAAAGCAGCATTCGTGATAGACCATGATGTATACTTCATCGATATCGTATCTGATTCACTTCTTGTGTTTGAGGGTGAAGGCGGTAAGCAAGGAAAAGCCGAAGGCCCATTCAAATTGAGAGAAGGAATGAACCGATTCCTTGGTGGAGTTGATGTAACATTCAGGAGAGACCATGATTCTAAAAGGCCTAGAATCAACAAATCAGCAAGTCGTAAAGATCGTGAACAACGCAACAAAGGGGACTTCTACTCCTTTGATTCATGAGGTGAAATATGCCAGCCCAGGTCCCTCCAGAAGCACAATCCATCGGGATGGCTCGCGGCCGATTATCGGCATCTTCTCTTACAACATTTCTTCGTTGTGAAAAGCAATGGTTTCTGAACTACCGAATTGGATTGCGAGGCCCACTTTCACCACACCAAGTAATGGGTATCGAAGTCGAAGATGCATTTTGTTCAATTTTGATGCACCGCCCTCCTGCTGTAGATGATTTAGATGGACTAAAACAGTGGCTATTTGGCTTGGTCGAGAAACAAGCAAAAGATGCTATTTCAAAAGGCCGGGAAATCTTTAGTGATGCTTTATGGTCAGATGGTGATTTTGAAGAATCATTTAATCTTGACTTGGTCTCACAGATGCTTAGGAATGGAATTCTATTACAATTAGAGGAAGTTAAGGCATGCTTTGAAGCAGGTGGCGGGGATTTCGATTTTGGAATACCAGCTCCTTGTTGGGACCGACCACCTCACTATACACAACCAAACAAAACCAATAGTATGGTTGCATGGAAAGACGAAAAACATGAATTCAGTGAAACTATTACTTGGCAAGATGCATGGGAAATCGCTAGGCCTTGGGTAAAAGACCCGAGGAATCCAGAACCACAAAGGATGTACCATCGAGATAGATGGGCGGCTGGTGAATGTGATCTGGTTCTACGCTGGGACGGGAATGTAAGAATTATCGATATAAAAATGGGCGACGGAGGCGGTAAATTTGCGTCAAGCCTTGATTCACAATTGAATTTCTATGCATGGCTTTGGAATGAAACCCATGACACCACTTGTGCTGGCTTAGAAGGATGGTACCTAACCAATGGTTTACGTAAAGTGGTTGAAGTAAGTCCTCTTCCCACATCCCAGTATAGAGAAACATATGACCGAATGAAATCTTGGAATACTGATAACAAACTTCCTTTGGAATCTCCATGCGACGGAGAAGCAGGTGGATGTCATTGGTGTGCTGTATCAGAGGTCCCGTATGATTCACCAGAGATTACAATGCCGTGTGAGCCTCTATCTTCTATTCCTTCACGTGTCAATGTCAAAGGTAAATTGCAAGGCGCTTGGGGCCCACTTCCCAATCACTATGGTGAGCCGGTTCTAGGTGCAATGATCAAATCTGGAGACAAAATGATTACGCTAGAGGAAAGCCAACCAGGCGCATATCCTGCCATGCATGATTCTTCACAAGACGACGTCATAATAACCGGAGCGCTACCTGGTGTTTGGCGTCGCCAACCGCGACTATATTTAGATGAACAGAGTTCTATTGTGCTCGAATCAGATGCGGAATTAACTCGGATGGGAATGCTACGTGCCAAGGCAAATATCGAGGGGGTGGTTCTGTGCTGCTCAAAGCGAGATGGAAAGCGAGCTGATGGAAGGCCATGGTCGATGATGTCGTTCCATATATGGGACGGTGAACGCGTTGCCGAAGTAGTAGCATTTGGTTCAGCCATCAACGGTACAATGCTTTCTATTAGACCTGGAATGGTCACAAAACTGACTTCTGTAGAATTGGGCTGGAGAGAAGGATTAGTTCAACTCAGAATAGATTCTAGAACAACAAGAATCGAAATCAAATCGAAGGCTTGAATAGACTCCAAGGCGGGCTTGTGGAGTCATGCCAGTGCAGATTGCAGATGCCGAGTCCGATAATATCGGACCTTTCAATCGATTATCAGCCTCGCAGGCTAACACTTGGGACGATTGTCCCCGGCTTTGGTGGTACCAAAATAAGATGCGACTCAAATTCCCGCAAACCCCCCCTCTCTTTCTGGGAAGGGCAGTTGAGGAATGTGTTTGTAGGGTATTGATGGAATCTCCTGGTATTGTATTCAACACAGCACCTGCAGATGTCTTATCCAAGGGTGCCGACCACTTATTGCCACTTCTAGACAATGAGTTGCCTTCCGACTTCATGGCTTGGTGTGCCTCAAGAGTAGATGCGCATTGGCCAGGTATCAGAGATGCAATGCATGCAGAATGGAGTAAAGATGCACGTAAATCCGGAAATTGGCATGAATATTCTATGGACACATACCGTGACATGTGTGTAACAGCACTCGGTATGCACATGGATGAAGTAACAGAGTGTAAGGACACAGTTTCTCAAGAGGAGTTAACCCAATGGCGTGATGGAGACCGACCAACAATTCCTGCTCCGGATGGGCGAAAGAATACGGGTCCACATCCATTGGCCAATTCAGGCGACTGCACACTCGTAGAGGCTTGGGAAATCGCTAGGCCTTGGTTTGTTGACCCGGATGCCCCACAGTTCTCACTGAATGTTATTCACCCCGAACATTGGTTCCAAGGAGAGTACGATCTAGTCTACCGAAATGGAGGTAAAATTAGAATCATGGATCTCAAAGCGAGCCGAGGCGGTGGTGACCGTAGTGGTAATTATGTTGAGCAGTTGCGCATTTATGCAATGCTTTGGTCGATAACACATAATGGTCAAATTCCTGATGCTCTAGAGGTTTGGTATGCTGGAGTGAATGTAAGAAAGGTGATTCAACCGCCAAGCTCCCAAGAAATAGAATCTCTAGAATCGAAATTAAGCGATTTATGGCAAGAAATCAAAGGTAGTGAAATTACAATCGATGACTGTCCTCCAATTCCGCGACCGGTACGTGGCTACTCCGAGGGTGGAGTAAAGATAGACGATCCCGAAGAACCACGCTGTTCTACTTGTGACTGGGCTAGTTTGTGTCCAAACGGTACTGGTGATGATGATTTACCAGACGGAGGCCAGCATCAACCTCCTGGCGATATCAAGGTCTACGAACTGACTCCCTTCGGCAAACTAAAACCGCGTGTCAATATTTTCTGCGAGGTATTTAGCGTAACTCAAGTACCCGAAAAACCACCGAACCTCACGATTCAACAAGACGGTGGATTTGCTTTTGTCCGTATAATGGTTGGTGAAAGTGAAGGGGAACTTACATACCCTGCTGAGTTGGAAAAAGGTGACAAATTACGCTTGATAGGAGTTGTTCCTTCGACAAATTGGAAAGGTGAATTACAACTCAAAGTAGATCCACATGCGCGCATCGAGAAAGCATCTGAAGCAGAAGATGGCGATATTGGATTATTTGAATTCCAGGCTAGATGGAATGTTGTGGGCAGAATTGCGTATACCACTTACAAATCTGGAGTTTCAAAGAATGGTAAACCTTGGGCGCGTAAAGGAATAGTTCTACTTGATGAGAGTGGAAGAATTGCTGTTGAAGGTTGGGATAACGCATGGCCTAGTATCTTCAATACACTCAAGCAAGGTGATGAAATCGCAGTACTGAACACCTCCTTAGATGCTTGGGCTATCGATGTAAAGGCTAATCTAGAGAAAGGTAGTACATTACATGTAATTTCCAGAGCTGATGATTGATTACTCGACAGGCTCTCTCGATTTACCACACTTAGTACAAAACCTGTCTGATGAATTGAAATGGAGTTCCACAATTACCACAAAAGCCATTGTTTTCATTAGGTGAGTTTTGAGTTGTTTCAACTACGGAAAATGGCTTAACAACAATTTTATTCGATGTCTTCTTTGATTGTGATCTCTTATTCTCGAGATCATATTTTTCTGTACTTTTCTTGACTTCATTATTACCTGAAATGACCAGATATATACCAATAATACCCACTACCAATGCTGCGATTTCAAGGTTTGAAATATACTCTCGTAAATCTTCACAATTACCATCCCAGTCAAGTAGTGCTTCCATTATACCTCCGCAAAAAGTATCATGCTTAGCTTGTAACTCACTGGCTTCCGAATATGCTTCATATGCTCCAAAGGCGAAAATTAGACCAGCTAAGATAGTAACATATCCGCCTAGGTGGCTCATGTTTACACTATTTGATTGGGAATAATAAACAAATCCCCAACACTTGCAATGATAAACTATCCAGAAACCACGGTATTTTATGTTTTCAGGAAGGTATGCGATTGGTGCCATTTCACTTCTTTTTGACCTCTAATAAGCGCTAAATATTAAGCAAAAAGTGAGTGTTTTATGGGGACCGACTTTAGTGATTTATCTCCCCGTGGAGATGAAGATTATGTCGACTCTTTGACGACTAATCGTGATCCACTAAATGACAAGGAAGTTCGTGCTTATCCTGAGGAAGAAAAGAGGACATTTTTGGGAATTGTCGGATTAATTATTTTTGAACTTCTAACAGGATGGATGTGGTTTCTTCCACTAGCACCAATTTACTTTCTATTCTGGTTAATAACCTAAGTTCTACGATGTATATCAACCAAATTGGTTGAAGAGAGTGTTTCAGTAACCTTTAGCAAGGCTCTAAAGTAAAAAATACACTCGTAAGTAGGCGCCTAGAGGGGGATTTATCCATTAGGTATTGGCTTACCCAATATTTATCGCCATGGTATTCCTGAAAACAATATGCCGCCTACTTTTAGCCCTGATGGTGAATGGATGTGGGATGGTGAGTCTTGGATTCCGGCTCCTCCAAAAAAACAAGATCAACTTTCCAAAAAGGATGCATGGTCAGCAGTTAATAAAGAACCTCAGATCCAATCCCCACAATCTATGAATATGCAAGATTCAGTGGTTGCTGGTGATGTAAATATCACCCAGAATATTGGTGTTGATGAAAATTCTATAATGTCGATGATGATTACCGAGCTTGAAAAATTTGATTATAATAAATCGGGATTTCATGTACCTCAGGGAGGATTCTCTTCCTCGGCAATTATTGCAGGTATAGATGAAATTAAGCAGAATGTTAGCCATTTGAATCGATTGTCTACGGAGCATCTACTTGAGTTTTGTACTGCCCTGGAATCGATTGGATATTTTGATTTGTTACTAACTGCTGCCAAGATTATTCTTGAGAGAGGAAGGATAGAAGGAAATCGCACTTTTGAAGCAAAGGCACACCTCTTAATTGCAGATGGATATACTATGATGCTTCAAAACACTCAAGCCATTATTCATTCACAAGAGTCTATCAATATTGCCAAGGATATAGGTAATCTTGCTATTGAAACCGAGGCACTTCTAGTGACAAGTGATTTGCTAAAATCTTCTTGCAGATCAAGTGATTACTTAGCACCTAGAATTGAAGAACTGTTGGAAGATACTTCTTCTCTTGATCACTCAAATCATGCATATCTATTGGCTGCAAAGTCCAATCTTGTAGAGCACACTAATCCTATTTATTCTGAGCAACTAGAAGAAGAATCTTACAATTATGCGAAAATAAGTGGTGATTTGAAGCTTCAAGTTAAGATTGGTTGTATAATGCTGAATAATGATGTTCACACGATAGATAAATCAGAATTAAGAGAATTACACCGCCAATGTTCCTTACATAATTTCCCTTTTTACAGTTCATTGCTTGATTTTAGCATCCGTGGTTTAGGAGATGAAGTTCCCTTAGCCACTAAATTAGCCATCATGGAATCGTTGACGGTCGAAGGTGAAAGGATTGGTGTTCCACTATTGTCTCAGATGGCTAGTATGGTATCTATTGCCAGTTCGTTCGGCGATGCCATTGGCAGTGATGATCCAATGAGTAATATTACCAAACTTTTGGATGATCCTAACCTTTCTTCAATGATAAGGAAATGCGTAGACAATAGATGTTTTTCGCAAGTTAATGCATTAATGCAATTATTTGTTATGTGTATTATTTATCCAGGATACACCAACGATACGATACGATACTTATTCACTGCCAATAGAGAGACTATGGAAGCAGATACTCAGTTATATATCGAAATATTCTCTTCTATTGAGAGAACTTCTTCATTAGAGGAAACTCAGCATCTGTGCCGTGAATTAGATTCAGACTCTGAGAACATTGCAAAAACCAAGAAGTCAGTCCGCGATTGGTTGTTTGTAGCGCGTTTAAAAGGCGTCAACATTCCTAATACAACTCCTTCACCTACGGAAACACCGCATCACCCAACATCTACAGTTGCAGTTGATTACAATGAGTTGGTGCTTACAATGAATGGAGCCTTGGAAAATAAAAATTGGACTGCTGGACTACATGCCAGCGATGCAATTCTAGTCCATCGAAATCAATTGGAATTTGACTCAGAGAATAAGTGGTTGTTGACATTGGCACTGCAAAATAAGGGTCTTGCTCATTTTAACCTGGGCAATTTTCAAGTTTCAATTCCACTTTTCGAAGAGGTTCTTCAAAGGAAAAGGGCAGAAGGAGATGTTGATGTTGAAGATATAGTAAGTTTAATTTCAATAGCCAAAAACAATGTAACTTCAACATATTCTTCATCAGAATCCCATAGTCCACAAATTTCGGGTGATTTGAAAAGGATTCAAGATTGGAATGAACATTGTGATGCAGTTGGTAAACATTTCAGTATGCGAATTCGTTCCTTGTCAGTTAAATCATTCTGGGCAGGGCTGATTTGTGGAGGTTTAATTTTTCTGCTGATATTGATTGATCCAGGTGGCGATGAACCATTTTGGTTTGTTCCACTAGTAGTTACTACTTGCACTCTTATCGGATTCGGATTTTTAATAGTATTAACAAATAACAAAAGGCAGTATAGAGACGGGTTTAAAGATGGAAAGCCGGTATTATTTTGCTCATGGTGTGGCGATTATGTCAAAAATGGAATGTTCAGCAATGGTCCAGAGAAAATGAAAAACCACTGGCAAAATTCCGGGCATAGGGGAGAAATTATGTTGATCGCAAAACGATTACAGGAATAATTCGCTACCGTTGTACATCATTATCTAGCCAACAATCTACGATTGTTAGGCGCCGAGAGGGGGATTTGAACTCCCGCGTCCAGGGGACAGTGGATTTCGAATCCACCGCAATACCAGGCTATGCGATCTCGGCTTGTATTCCGCCCACCTACAAGACCGTCATAAGCGTGATGTCACTGGGGTGGACTGATGAAGGTCGCACTGAAGGGGCACGGGCATGATCATGTCATAGAATTAGATGCAGGCTCAACTGTGAAGCAAGCATTGGATATTGTAGGAATACACCCCTCTACAGTCATTGTCAGCCATGAAGATACAGTGCTACCGCATACTACCATTTTGAACGGAGATGTTGCACTGGATTTGACAATCGTCAGTTCAGGCGGCTAATCACATGTAAATGGAGTCTGGAGACTCCGAAAGTTCTGAAACCAAATCATCGGCTTTTTGTGGGTGAATCTCTTTCAGTTTGGCTGCAAGTCTAGCAGTTGCATCAATTGGAACTGGTAATGGAAGACTCCACCATTTGCGAATGGTCTCCAATAAAAATTGGGCAGCTACGGGGTCTGCAGAATTGCCTACAGTTGTGGCAATCGTACAGGAGGTCTTGACATTCTTTATCGGCCCAATGGCTGTGATTAAGGCAGCCATTCCAATTACTCCAGCCTTTGGCTCATCTCTACGTACATCGACTCCCATGGATTCTAATTCAATTCTATAACTCGATGAACTTGTAATTGAGAATACTTCTTTTCTCTGTGCTTCTGCAGACATTCCCGCTAATACCAGAACTTCTCCACCCTCAAATAATTCGAGGACAGTTACTGCCAACTCATGTTGGCCTTCAGGAGTCATAGGTTGTGCATCACCGGTTAGAGTGAATACTTCTTTTCCATCAATTTCAACTCGTGAAAGAAGAATATGTGGAGGGACTAGTAATCCATTTTCATCTAATCTAGCAAGTGGGGGTAAAGTTGGATGGAGAATACGAGCTATTGGTTCTGCATCTAATTCTGTGTTGACTGCATCAATAGCCAACTTACCGACGTCGCCAACCCCCGGCATGGCAACAATCAGTAAGTTGCCATGCGTTTGGGGCTGCGAAATCCAGTCGATTAGTGCACCCATGAAAGAGCCAACGGCTTTCGACGCGGTATAATGATTCGCATCATTCTTCTTCGCCTGAGGCCAATGTAGGGAGTGAATTAGGCCAACCGCTTTCTTCAACTCCTTCGAGTTGGCGTCTTAAGTGAGCACGCTTATCCTCAGGTGACCACTTCATAGGCGCAGCAGCTTGGGCCACTCCTCCACACTTAGGGCATGTAGTAGAAAGGCAATGAGTTGCACAATCGTTGCATTTCTGCATAAGTTGCCGTGCCACTTCATTCCCTCTCAGATTCTGCAGTTCCGCCTGCTGCGACTACGACATCAATGCATGCTGAAGTAGCATTGTTCCAACCATCTTCAGCGGTTTTGAAATCGGGTGCTTTCAATTCGATACGATATGACGGAGCACCGTCGTAGTAGCAACTAACTTCCAATTCGGCCTTTTCATCAGAAATGCTTTCTGCAGCAACAAGTGCCTCTCGAATAACTTCGATGCCTTCTGCTTGCTCAACATTTAGAATAAAGCGCCCACGTATCTCGACGGTATCTGGAATAATGTTCTTAATTGCAATCTCGATGAAAGGTGCGATCCAATCACCTTCAAAACCAACTTCTGCTAGAGATTCAGGTTTTGTTGCAGCTTCCTCAAATGCTCCATACAGTGTTGCATATGATTCGGTCAACTCCAATTGAGTTTCTGCCAATTCTGCATCTGACCACCCGACTTGTTCTGCTAGAACCTTCAGAAGTTGCTTTGCCCTTTCTTCGTTCTTCCATTCTGCAAGTCGGTCTCTCTTTCGCTCTTCATTTACAGACTTAAGAGATAGTTCGAGTGAATTCTTATCCTTACGTGCACGCATTACCTTACAGATTAAACGCTGACCTGGACGGACGAAAGCACGAATGTTTTTGATCCATCCACTAGCGATTTCACCAATAAAAATGAATCCTTCAATTCCTTTGTACTCTTCTAAATCGACATATGCGCCGTTCTGTTTTACTTCACGTACAAGAACAACAACAAGTTCGCCTTCTGAAGGTCCACCTTCTAAGAGATTCTTTGCCATGGAGGTCTAGCCTCCAATCACTCAAGGGTTTCTACGACATTGCAGCCGACCAACTGAGCCTTGCCACCAGCTGGATTTGTTAGAGTAGCACCACATACTGCACAAGAAATGGCAGTAGTAGCACGAGAGAACACAATACTTTCATTCGAGCAATCACGGCATGAAACCTTTAGGAATTTTGCAGACATTTTATTCACCTCAGTTATCGACTAATTCGAATTTCTTTGCACGCTGGCAAGGAGCATAGTGCGCCTTTCCAGTCTCAGTACAGCGGAAAAGGATGTTAACGCGCTTGGTTGGCTTCTCTCTACCATCAGGTTTTGGACGTGGGAAACCACGGTATCCAGCCATGACTCGGCGGAAACGTCGCTGACCCCACTTTAATTCACTAGCGCGCTTCTTCTTTACGCGCTCGATTGTGTGCATGGTATGCTTACCTGCACTAGGACTGTATCGCTTGACTTGTCGTGGCATCTTTACCATAGTCTCACCTTGAGCATTCGGCCCACATGCGTCCTCTATTTAGTGGTGACGGAATCACCAAAACCCCGAATCAGCCCACTGAATGCAAGATTACCGGTGATGTTCATAAATCAGGGTGTCGCCGTCAGGTTATGGATTCAATGCTCGAAGCAGCCATTTGGTTTTGGATTCCTCTCTGTATGATACCTCTGGGAATGTGGTTGAGCATTAGTGGAATCTCCAAAAAGCCAGGACTTATTTTATCATTAATTGGATTCTTTTTAGTCCTCATTTCAGCGTGGACAGTCCCTTCCTCTGACTCTTCGGCCGCCGGCCATCTCCTACTTTCAATTCTGGCACCCTCGCTTTTGCTGGCTTATGGGATTCATGGAATGGTATTTGGAGGAAATGTACCAGTTGGAAAACTAGATTCAACCGCCCGCTGGAGTGGGGCTATTGCAGTCGCAATTTCGATCATCATCCTTTGCTTAATGCATTGGTACAATTTCACGCCACTGTGGAGAGATGGTCAAATTAATCCCTATTGGATAGTGTTCTGGCCAACATTCCTTCTCTTCTCTACAGCATTATGTTCTACTGCAGCCATCGCTTTGGCCGGGTTTGGAGATAATAGAGGTAGCGAGGCAATGAAATTGGCCCTTCTTTCAGTTCTAATGTTGGGAATTGCAATATCTGCAATGTTGTTTGATGGATACCTTACAACCGCTGATGAATTCAGGGAATACCTTTGGTTAGCCTCTGCAGATATTTTTGGAACATTTGTAGGAGCGGGTTCTGCAATAGGTGCGTTTGCCCTTGTAATCTGGAGTTATGAGAAATCATTACCCGCTCCAGGAAATTCTCCCCCTCCTAGTGATGATGAAATCAAACACGTAGTTGCACTTGCAAATACGCATATTGGAGGTGAGGAAGAATGAGGGAACCAACAGCATCTTGGAAACTTCTGATTTTAGCTGCGCTACTACCGATTCTAATCTTAATTACAATCGACATTGCAATAGGGGGAGGTTCACATCCTGAATCGTTCAAGCGATTTGGAAATGCCATATTGACTTCATATGTAGTAATGGGAATACTTCTTCTTGGTAATTTGTTCTTCTATGCGGACTCAAGACACCGCCCATTTTCCCCTCTGGTTGGAATGATAGTTGCGATTGCATTTGGAGTCGCAATTTCGTATATTTTAGTCTCAAATGACGACCTTTTACTTGAAGCGAATAGTGGTGTGCGTGCACAGATGCTTTCGAATATAGTTCACCTGTTAGTTAGCGGAACTGCGATGCTATTGGCTGCATTATTGGCTGTTGGTACAACGTTTGCAGCGATTACAGGACGCAAAAGAAGAGTATTATTTGAAGAAGAAGAGTAATCCTTACCTGCCGTCGGTTTGATAAACTAAGGGTCGGTGGCCCAGCCGTCAGGTGATATCATGTCTAAGGGTACTCCATCCATGGGTAAGCGTCAGAAGACCACCCATCTACGTTGCCGCCGTTGTGGTCGCAACGCATACCACAAGCAAAAGAGCGCATGCGCATCCTGTGGCTACGGTGTCACCGCTAAGATTCGTTCTTACAATTGGGCAAAGAAGACTCATCGCCCTTGAACTTCAGTAGAGAAAGGGCTGTAAAGCCCCAGCGGTTCGAATGATTTAGGCGAGACATATGTGTGGCATAATTGGTCTCGTTGGTCGTCGCGGTTTTCACATCAACCAATTGCTATACGATGGCCTTACAGTACTCCAACACCGAGGCCAAGACGCGGCTGGAATGATGACTGAACATGAGGGAAAATACCATCTGCGTAAATCCACTGGATTGGTCAAGGATGTCTTCTACAAAAATCACATGAAGAATTTGTTAGGCTCTATTGGAATTGGGCATGTACGCTATCCGACAGCAGGTTCATCTTCTGCTGCTGAGGCTCAACCATTCTATGTCAACTACCCTTTCGGTATTTCTTTAGCACATAATGGTAATTTGACCAATGCTGCTGAAATTAAGAGTTTACTTACAGGGGTGCATAGGAGACATGTTAACACAACTTCAGATTCCGAACTATTGCTAAATCTTTTAGCAATGGAATTACATTCACGCACACCAAATGTACAAATCGATGGCGAGATACATGTTGATGTCAATACAATCTTCTCATCAGTAACTGCTCTCAATGAACAGATTTCAGGTGGATATGCGTGCGTATCTTTGATTTCAGGATATGGAATTCTTGCTTTCCGTGACCCCAATGGAATCAGACCATTGATCTTTGGAAGCCGTGAAGTAGATGGCGAGACAGAATGGGTAATTGCAAGTGAATCAGTTGCGATCCACGCATTAGGATTCGATGTTGTAAGAGATGTCGAGCCAGGTGAAGCGATATTCATTACCTCGAATGGACAATTATTTACTAAGCAGTGTACGACAGAAACTCTTCACTCACCTTGTATTTTCGAACACGTGTATTTCGCAAGACCGGATTCGATTATTGATGGAATTTCAGTATACCAAGCACGCTTGAATCAGGGCCAACGCCTAGCAGAACGAATACTTGAGCAATTTCCAGACCATGATATCGATGCCGTAATCCCAGTTCCAGATTCCGGTAGATATGCTGCTTTGCAGATGGCAGGTGCATTAGGCGTGGAATATCGAGAAGGGTTTGTCAAGAATCGTTACATTGGAAGGACTTTCATAATGCCTGGCCAAGCTATGCGCAAAAAATCGGTTAGACGAAAATTAAATGCTATACCTCACGAGTTTTCTGGGAAAAATGTTTTACTCGTCGATGACTCAATTGTTCGCGGAACCACTTCTGCCCAAATAGTAGAAATGGCTAGAGAAGTGGGTGCCAAAAAGGTATATTTTGCATCTGCAGCACCTCCCGTTCGACATCCAAATGTATACGGCATCGATATGCCAGCAGTTACCGAATTTATTGCAAATGGAAAGACAGTTGATGAAATTGGAGATACAATTGGTGCAGACCATCTATTTTACCAAACCTTGGAAGATTTGGTTGAGGTAACGAGTATCAAAGGAAAACAATCTTGGGATACGAGTTGTTTCAATGGTGAATATGTCACTGGTGATGTAACTCAAGAATATTTGGATGCATTAGAAGCAGCACGTAATGATACTACTAAATCGCTAAATCAAAAGCCAGAAGGGACGATTGAACTTCACAATGATGAGTGAGGTGATTTGATGAATCAAGCTTGGATCCTTCGCTTTGGCGAACTTGGGCTCAAAAGCAGAGTTGTTCGCCGTCAATTTCAAAGAGCATTGGTCAACAACATGGAGCGTCTAGCAATCAATGCTGAAATTTCTCTATTCCAAGATAGAATCGAAAGCATGGATGTAGTTAGCAGTTCATCGGATAGTACCGATGCAGAAAATTTACTTTGCCATGTATTAGGGGTCGTGGCGATAGACCCTGCAAGAGTTATTGCAGAAACAATAGAGCCTGCGGAAGTTGCTAAAGCAATTTTAGCAGTTGATGCTAAAGCAGGCCAGCTACGAACATTTGGAGTCAGAACTCGTAGAGTTGGTGCTAAAGGGAAATATCGTTCACAAGATTATAGTGGTGAAATTGGGCATGCGTTATGTGTACTTGACTCGTCACTTTCTGTTAATTTATCAAATCCCGATATGTGGGTTAGGTTGGTCTTAGAGCCTGAGAAAGTTTGGTTGATGAGTGAGCGGATCACATCAGCGGGAGGCCTCCCCCCCGGCGTGCAAGGAGATGTATTTTGCAGGGTTATAGATGAAGAGTCGATGTTGTCTGCATTTCTAATAATGCGTCGCGGTTCACGTCTTATTCCTGTTGATGGTTGCGATGAAGAGTTACTATCTATTTTGAAACAATGGGACCCATTCCTTGGCCGCAACTCAATGGTAAAGAATCCACAAGGGAATAAAAGAAAGCGCCACCCATGGGGCGTTGTTGGGCTTTCTGCTGAAGAAGGAGAATCACTAATCCAGCGTAGAGAAAGTGATGTAAAGACCGTACCAGTATCGACCTTAGAACCATTATGTGGTTGGAGCGAAGAAGAAATTGCAGATTTATCTAGGCATATTAGAATGCCAAATTTGCATCCATGTATGCCAAACTTGGAAGCATGGGTATCATGAATGATGGCTTTGCTGTCTGTTACATGGCACAAACTGTTCCAGTAGTCAGTCGATTCAAGGCAACAGCCAGAATAACTGCTATTTCAAGTGGAAAAACACTTGCATATGGGCAAGCAGATGGCCGTTTAGTAATCGGGGATGACGAATTTGAATTGCCTTCGGTAACCGGGATTTTCGAGTTCACCTATGGTGAAATTATTGTTGGTACAAGTAATGGACTACACACCTACATAGATGGTCAAGAATCACAATTTCAAGAGCACTCAACTGGGATAGAACATATTTCGGGAAGCGGTAGTAATGCAGTTGCAATAGATGGGATGGGCCGTGCTCATTTGATAGATTCAAAAAGTACTACCTCACTACTAGATGCAACTTCAGTGCTATTCTCCAAAGTCGGTCACAACGTTGCCATTGCTACCGAATCAGGACAGGTATACACCTACTCACTTGATGGTGATAAACTATGGGAGCGTCCAATGAGGGGCGATGTTGGAGAACGAATTACAGCCATTGGTTGGAATGGTAATATTTTGACTGTTGCTCGAGAGGGTCATGGGCTTGTACCAGGTGAAGAAGAAGCTCTTGAGATTGAATATTGGGCTGGAGATAAACTTGAGAAAAGGTTTGATGTTAATCGCAGGGTTGTTTCTATTGATGGTCCGTGGATGGGATTGGACATGGGCGGTGTAATGCATGGAGAGGATTTGGTTGCAAAATTAAATCATCCAGCCCATCTTATTCTAAACAAAGGAGAACATGCGTTAGTTGGTTCGTGGTTTCATTTGCATCGAATCTCAAAGAGTGGCTCGCTGTGGGCTGTTGAAACCAAAGGTATGGTCGAATATGTCTCTTCTAATGTTGAAGGAAATGCAGTACTGATTGCTGGTAGTGATCAAAATGATTATTCTGATGATGAGCCAGTTGTGCTAATCGATTCGACAGTTGAACCGGTAGATTTGGTTGAAGAAGATACAGCGATAGATGACTGGGGTGAAGCCCCAGTAATCGAAGTCAGTGCTGAAGAAATCTATGGTGACTCTACTTCAATCGAAGAGTTGGCAGGAATCTCACAATCCGAATTAGAAGACCAGTCAGGTCTTCTTGATGCACTTAATGATGAAATAATTCGAGAAGAGGTCATTGAAGATGAAGATGATTTAATGCTAGCACTTTCACTTGATGCGGAAGAAATCATATCTCCTACTCCGGATGCAGGAGGTGACCAAAGTTTGGTTGCAGGTGATGATGGGACCGCTATAGTAACTCTTGACGGAAGTAAAACAGTGGATCCCCAAGACCGTGTAAAATCTTGGTCATGGGTTGATAATACCGGCAAAGAGATTGCAGATACTTCAGTTGTTAGAGTTAAATTAAACCGGGGTAGTCACAGACTAGAATTGCGAATAAAAGATAGTGATAATCAGTGGTCTTCAGACTCTATAGATGTAAGGGTTGAGTGAGATGAACAGCGCTCCCAATATTTGTCATTTCTTTGTAACTGCGTTACAGCAACGATGCAGTATTGTAACAAATATCGAGAATGGTGAAACAGTAATTATCGATGGGGGCGGGGACTCACAGAGAATAATCGAGTGGATTGATTCTGGCACAGGGCATCCCGACCACCAAATCGGAGAATATCATGGTCAACGCAAGGTTGTCGCCCTGATCAACACACATGCGCATTTCGACCATAGTGGTCATATTCCTTACTTGAAGGAGCACTATGGGCTGGAATGGTGGCTACACGCCGATGATTTCTATTTGCAAAGTCTTGCTCAACAATCCGGTCGCCGTTGGGGATTCTCGCTTCCCGAACCTGCTCTTGCAGAGAATACTTGGGAACACGGAGAAGTACACCGGTTTGGCGATATGGATTTTGAAATAATTCACACTCCTGGCCATACATTAGGTGGATGTTGTTTGCGATTATTAGTCGATGATGGGCCAGACCATCTTTTTGCAGGCGATACCCTCTTCCAAGGCTCTATTGGAAGAACCGATTTACCTGATTCGGGTGGAGATTTAGATTTGCTACTTAGGATGATTAGAGAACGTCTCTGGCCTTTAGCTGGCGATACAGTAGTACATCCCGGACACGGTCCGTTAACCACAATAGAATTAGAAAAGCAGACTAATCCATTCCTAAATGATGGATTTAGAGGCCGTGGTGCCTGGTTGTAATCAAGACATCATTGCAGATAATGCCGATTCAAGAACAGGCAGTGTTTCTTCCCATGTTGCTACAATGCCATAATCAGCATGTGAGAAAATAGGTGCGTCTGCATCTTTGTTAACCGCTACAATATACTTCGAAGATCTCATTCCAGCAAGATGCTGGATAGCGCCAGAAATTCCTACTGCAATGTATAAGTTAGGATTGACGGTCTTACCGGTTTGTCCAACTTGCATAGAGTGTGGAATCTCATCCCATGTGTCAACTGCAGCACGTGAAGCACCAACGGCAGCCCCAAGGACATCTGCTATCTTTTCTAGGTGGGAGAAGTTTGCAGGGTTACCCATTCCTCTTCCTCCAGAAATAATGATATTAGCTTCTGCAACATCTAATCGAGTAGATGCACGAGCAATAATTTCCTGAACCGCAGTCGCAACATCGCCACTTTGGTCCACTACAGATACATTAGCAGTGCCCGCTGAAGCCGCAGGGAATACATTTGCACGTATTGAAATCGCAGCATCGCCTGAAATTGCGACTGTTTGCATAGCCTTGCCTGAATAAATTGGGCTGGTTAGATTCCTTCCATCTATTGCAACAACATCTTGGACAATTGCTAGGTTTCTCTTTGCAGCAACTCTTGCGGCAACATCCTTAGATTGTGGTGTTGCAGCTGCAATAATAATTCCAGAAGGCGAAGCAGCATCTATTGCTGCAGCCCATGAACTTGCATCGTAATTTTCGAAACATGCCCCTTTGATAGCAATTGTACGGGCGACACCTTCGTATCCAGCACCATCTGCTGTCGATGTGTCCATACAAGGTACAACAACTGTAGGTGTTGTTCCCAATGCAATTGCTGCACTGACCAATTCTGCTGTTACTGGAGCGATTGCTCCTCTGCTGATTTCTGCGATAATAATACTCTCTGACATCATTCTCACCTCAAATTACGTTTGCCTCATCACGAAGTAGTTTAGCAACTTCTTCTGCAGAAGAACCACCTTCATACTTTTTTCCAGCAGGCTTTGCTGGTGGTGGGGATTGTGAAACAATCGAGACACTGGATGCTGGTGCGTCTGCACTAACAACATTGACCTGAGCTCTTTTTGCCATCATGATTCCTTTTACATTTGGCTTTCGTACCTTGACATTTCCTTTGTCACAAGAGATTACCGCATTGCCAGAAACTGAAATTATTGCTGAACCATTTTCTGCAGGGGAAGTTACAGTCAAGCCACCATGAAAAGATGCATTGGTGATGTTTGAGACACTCGCCCAACCTAAGCGCTCAGCAATACCTGGGCCTGTTGAACCTGCGCCGGTGTCTGCCGCAGTTTTTCCACAGTAAACGAATTCAGCTCCCAATTCAGTAATTGCTTGTACGAGTGCTGTTTGGATTGCATTAGAATCCATTTCTGACCATGAATCGTTCCATACTCTTGAAATTTCATCAACACCAATCGCTTTAGCATCCTTCAAAATTTTATCTGATTCTGAAGGGCCCAATGTGAGGGCAGTAACGCTTCCACCAGCCGCTTCTTTGTGTTGAAGTGCAGTTTCTATTGCAAATTCATCATACGGGCTTATGACCCACTTTACAGCAGAAAGATCTACTCTATCTCCGTTTACTAAGATTCTTGCATTGGTGTCAGGAACACGCTTGACTAGTACCACGATGTTTGGCATATGATTCACCCAACCCCTTAGGGGTTGATTGTGCCACCTGAAACCCGTTCATGAACCTTATCTACTTCTTTGTGATTTCATTCACACGTTCAAGCGTACTAGGATTGGCTTCAAAATAGTCCGAAACGGGTGACAGTCCACGTGAAACTCCAGCGGCAACGCCCATTTTGGCATCGAATGGATGTAGGCTTCCATCTGCGATTGCTGATTTGAAAGATTCAAGGTCAGTCCAAGTTGAGGGTTCACCGAATTCGGGTTTTGGAGTTACTATTATTTCACCAAATTCAGGTAGGATGATATGCTCAATCAACTCATAAACCGGTGATTCAGGTTGTTCTGGATCTAGATACGCTTTACGCATTTTCTTAGCTAATTTTTGCTCATCATCATGTAAGAGAATAGCGCCGCCAGGGTCCGATTTACTCATTTTGTGATCAAACGATTCCATTCTTGAACCAGATGACTTGAGGCCTGAAATAATTGGCGTATGTAGGCATGTGGCTTTGTACCAGCCCCATCTATCTGCTACATCTCTCATGTACATGTGGGCTTTACGTTGGTCCATACCGCCAATTGCAACATCGATATTCATCTCAAAAATGTCAGCCGCTTGTAGGGCAGGATAGAAAAATTTAGACAAATCTCCATCTGATGAATCTTCGCCACGCCCCATTATTGAGAATGTGCGACGAACTCTAGCAAGGCTCATGTTCTTGGAGCAACGCAGTACTCTCGCCCAATATTCTCCCGAATCCATGATACTTGACGCCCATACGAATCGTAATTGGCCCGGTCCATCACCTTCAGGAGGATTGCCCAATAATGCTCTGAATGTCTCTTCCATATATCTTGCAGTTGTTTGGATATCTTCCATTACACCACCAAACTTGTCATTGACCCATGCGTGCCAATCGGCTAAGAAAATTAGAACATTAGTGTCTGCATCAAGCATTCTTCGCAGTTGTAAGGAAAGTACTTTCCAACCGATGTGGGCTTTACCGGATGGCTCAAACCCTACATAGCAACGAATTACTCCATCACCTCCTGCAGATGTTTCATCCGCTAAGCAGTTGACTAAATGGTCAATCCCTACCGCTTCATCAACATCATCGACCATCAACTTCAGTCGAGATAATTTACTTGCATCGAGTTCTGCCACTCTGGGGCACCGCTCGACAAGTGTATCCATTTTTTCACCTCAATTGAATAATTTGTTCAGTTTTTCTGAAAGAGAAAAAGCACGAGTGCCATTTCCTTCGTCTAATTTCTGTTGAATCTCTGCGATTAATTGCTCAGCCATTTCTTTCTTCTCATCAGATACTGATGTGCTGATTTCCATAAATTTGCGGGCCATCGACATTGCAGATTTGGATTTTGCAATTTTCTTTGCACCTTCCTTTGCTTTATCGCCACGTTGTTTTGCTGAATAACCAGTAGCGTTATCCAAGAAATTAGACCAGCGAACTCTAGACTCCATCGCTTCCTTTCTACCACCGTCGGCTGAAAGGAAATCTGTCAATTGGTCTCCACTCATTTGCTCAACATCAACTTGGAGTTTATCATCCTCTGTATAATGTGCAGTAACGCTTTTTAGGATTGCAAATGATGCAACAAATACTCCGTCTGAGTCTACTTCAACATCATCAAAATATTCAGTTGCTAATTTAGCAAGACCAGCATTTCCACTCATTGATTTTATCAGACCACGCTTGACTTCGAATCGCTCCATGCCTCTGCCAAACCAATTAGGGCCATAAGGGCTACCTTCCATTAGGGTACTCAAAGCGGGGGCTTTTTGGTAGATACACGCTCGCCGGAGCATGCGCAGGGTAATTGTCATTCTTTGTATTCTGCTGCTTCTGCCTCTTACAAGTGCAGTACCTGATGCAACTGTTCATATCACACTTGAGCGTCGCTTATCGAATTATGATATAGGGATAAATGGGGGTGTTGTTTCTCCAAACGGGGTTTCAGTATTGATTTACGGTGAAGATGGTTATGTACATTTATTGTCTACAGAAAACGCTGATGATGAGTCAACAGATATAGTTCTAGAAAACGAGACCACAAATAATCTGAATGCTGCTTCTTGGCATCCCGGGGGAAAAAGTGCATTGATAGTTGGAGATTCAGGGACTGTGCTTCGGTACAACTCGACAAACTATGCCCTAGGTGAGGCTGAAGGTTCCTTTTCAATTTCAAACAAAGATATCAATGCGATTCAATTCACTCCAGGTTCTTCCGTGGCATATCTTGGTACAGATGATGGACAAATTTGGAAATATTATGCTGATACCTTCACCATGCTAGATAATCAAGCATCTTCCAGAGTAACCGATATTGCCTGTATGAAGAATGAAAATATATGTGTGGCTTCAACTTTAAATGATGGTCTTGCAGTAATCGATCAGGCAGATAAAATTACATGGCTACCTCAATCAACACCTGGGCATACCTGGGTTGGGGTCGGCTGTGAAGACCCGACTATGAACTACTGCACAGGTTTTGCAAGTGGAAAGAAAGTAGCCTTAATCAATATAGATGTACTAGATAGTTCTAAATCTACACTTGGAGATATAATTATTCTAGGACAGTTAGAAGGTGATTCAATTGCCGAGAATCCAGCAGCTGATTCGTCGACATTAATCGCGTTAGCACCTCTCGGAATTGTACGCTGGACTTTGTATACCGAAGAAGCATTTTTGATGTTCTCAAACAAAAACGCCTCGGATGTGGATATTTTTCTCAGTGGTGATAGTTATGGCATGGCATGGGAGAACTCTGAAAACACGGGGTTCCTAGTTACAAGCCAAGGCCGGATTGTTTCATTCGCTCCAGCTACTGAAGATGCTTCAAGCAGTATGCCAACCTTCGTGTTAGTATTGATTGCATTATGTGTGCCAGGAGTATTCATTGGTCTTCTTTATTGGAATGTTCCGTGGCTGCAAAGGAAATATGCAAAGTTGGTTGGGCGTGGCAAAAAATCAGATAATTCTTCAGTAAAAAAGGAAAAGAAAAAAAATAAAAAAATAAAACCTTTGTCAGAAGATAAAACAAAAAGTCAAACATCAAATCGGACTACAATAATTCAAAATATTATTATCAAAGATAGTGTTATTGCAGGAGACTTTCAAGCAGACATTAATACAGAGGAAAAGTTGTAATAGTTCTAAGGAAAAGCCCTCAGTGCATTCTTCTTAGATATGATTGGAATTAACTGGGCCAGTCTAGGCACTGACGTTCCCAGGGTTTAATTACATGCGCTAACAATACGCGTACTATCTTGGCCCCTTCATAGATTTGATTGTCTTATCATCTCGAAAGAACTCTCATCAGGGGAATTGTTGGTATATCTAGATTCACCCAGAACTTGAATTTATCTTTCAGAAATCCACTTTGCTTTATTGGAATAACCCATGGTTGCAACGACAGTATGCAAAGTTGGTTGGGCGTAGTAAAAAATAGAGAATAAGCCCCTAACCTTCATGTGGTTCATACGACCGCACAGCAAACATGGAGCCATTTGAGGGTCTAGACTTCTACGATATCGAATCTCTAATGACAGAAGAAGAGGTCATGATTCGCGATATGGTTCGTGAATGGGTTGATGAAGAAGTACTTCCAAAAATCGAGCATGCTTGTGCAGAAGGAATCTTTCCGGATGAATGGAGAGTTGCCCTAGGTGAGATGGGGGTACTAGGTGCTCCACTGAAAGGCTACGGCTGCCCTGGACTCTCATACACCGCATACGGTCTTATCTGTCAAGAATTAGAGCGAGGAGACTCAGGTCTACGTTCATTTGCTAGTGTCCAAGGATCATTGGCAATGTACCCGATTTGGGACTTTGGAAGTGAAGAACAGAAGGAACATTACCTGCCAAAGATGGCATCCGGGGAATGGATTGGCTGCTTCGGATTGACTGAGCCTGATTATGGTTCTAATCCAGGTGACATGATCACCAAGGCAGAGGATAAGGGCGACCACTATCTTCTCAACGGAGCAAAGATGTGGATTACCAACGGGACCATTGCAGACCTCGCAGTCGTATGGGCTAAACTTGATGGTGTAATACGTGGATTTATTGTTGAGAAAGACGATGAAGGATTTAGTGCACCTGAAATGAAAGGTAAACATTCTCTAAAGGCTAGTGTCACAAGTGAATTAGTATTCCAAGATTGTAAGATTCCAAAGAATCGAATGCTACCTGATGTAAAAGGCCTAAGGGGCCCATTTTCGTGCCTTAACAATGCACGATTTGGAATCTCCTGGGGTGCGCTGGGTGCAGCGATGGCATGTTTCCATTCGGCCAAGACCTACGCCCTTTCTAGAATTCAATTTGGTGAACCAATCGCATCATACCAATTGGTACAAAATAAATTAGCCTGGATGCTCCGTGAGATTACTAAAGGTCAACTACTAGCATTCCACCTCGGTAAGAAAAAGGATGAAGGTACTTGGATCAATGAACAAATCAGTCTTGCAAAGATGAATAACGTAGATATCGCTCTTGAGATAGCACGTGTCGCAAGAGACATACATGGTGCAAATGGAATCCTAGACGAATACCCTGTAATGCGACACATGGCTAACTTAGAATCGGTAAAGACCTACGAAGGTACTCATGATATTCACAATTTGATTATTGGAAGATATATTACTGGTATTCAAGCATTCACACGAACCGTTTGAAATCATGGCCCGGTCCATGTTTTGCAGTGGTCAAAGGTATTACTGTTAATGGCATCTTCCCAGATTCCTAATTCCTTCACGGCCTTACCATCGGACCATTCTCCCATATTGCGAAGTTCAGGTGTGTCAATCAATAGGCTTCTCGCATTTTCAGATGCAATCTCATCTCCAGTTACTTTTGCAACAAGCCAATCCGCTTGAGATGCAACTCTTCGATAGAAACCCCAATCGGCTAGAGTTTCGTGAGTTTCACTTGCTTGTAGGTAATGGCTTGCAACCAATCTTGGGAAACCATGTCTGTCACTAGGTACTTCAATGAATAAGGAATTCTCGCCTAGGAGATTTTGGTGGTGAACTCCAAAGCAATCATTGACACTCATATCATCCGCACTGATTACTACATGTGCTAAGAAATCCTCAGGTATTCCGGTTGTATCAACTTGTAAGTGGTCTTGAACTGGCCTTGCATAAGGCGTTTCTAGATCCACAAATAGTGTTTCATTGCCCCATCCTAGATTTAGCGCCCAGTCTAGAGCTAACAAGGCATAACCTGCTCCTAAACTATGGCCTCCAATCATCAAGTGATTTTTGTTTACTTCGGTAGGTAAGATTGTAACCATGAATTCTAATGCAGCATCTATTGCAATTGCACGGGGATTGTGGAATGGATGGTTGGACATACCTGCTTCTTCATGCAATTCATATGTGTCATAGCCAGGGGGCATTACATCTGATGGATACTGAACAAATGCTACAGCCATTCCTCTAGAAGCAAGTGTATTTATCCAATCTTCATAGGTTGTAAAAAATGGATTTGCAAATCCGTGAAGAATAATGGCCAGTGGCATTTCACCCTCATGGTTTTTCGGTATGGTGAGGTAAATTGAGAATGTAATATCTTCTTCGTAGTCTCCTTGAATACTTTCGACCTCTTCTGGCATTGGATATTCATGAATTGTAGTTTTAACCGAATATTGTCCCTCTTCGAGATTTAGTTCAGGAGGTGAAGGTGAAAGTCCAGCCATAGCCAAAAAACCAGGGCTGACCACCAGTAACAAAACAGAAAAAAATACTAGTGCTAAATGAACAGACCGACTAAACAATCGATTTTCATGATTGAATGGAATTGTAGGGCGCCCTCCTGCAATTAACGCAGCACACAAAATAGTGAACCAAAATAATGTAGGTAACAAGATAAAAGCATCCTTGTAATATGCCCAATTTAGTAATGCAAATATTGAGAATAAACCACTAACCGTTCCGATTAATGTAGTGGCGACTAATTTTTCCCAGTGGCTACTGTGGGGTGCTCTTGAATATACAAATGGAAGTGATAGTAGGAATAATGCGAAAATCACAGTACTCCATTCTCTTAGAAAGAAGGTCCAATCGAGTGATCTAACAGCCATTGGCCATAGAGCACCACCTATATCATCACCTAATGCAAGTAATATTACAGGCTCCAATAATGCTAGCAATAAACCAATCGCGAAAAATAAACTAAATTTACGATTGGATGGTCGTTCCATCCTCATGTTAATTCCTCAGACATCTGGTAGAAGTCCTATTTTTGAGAAGCCAGTCCACACAGGATTTAGCCACCCAGGGATGAATCTATGGCGTAGGTAAACAGCAGCGGCTAGAGTTAATTTTTGGAATTTGTTTAGTTTAACTCTCTTGGTAAAGACATCACCTTGTTGGCGTTCAATCTGTTTCAATATTTTATCGTAGAATGCGATCATAGCAGCCGGCGAATAGCGAGTACGTCTTGGTAGTAGAGGAAGTAATTGCTTTGCTTCTTCGAGGTAAGTGCGCGCTCGCATAGCATAGTGGTGAATATATGGCTCCCAAGTTGTGTTTAGAACTACATCTCCGCTGAGTTCAGATTCGTTGATTCCATTTGCTTCCAACTCATTTAGTGGAAGGTAAACTCGGTTCCTATGGATATCTTCTCCAACATCGCGAAGAACATTTGTCAGTTGCATAAAAATACCCCACGATTCCGCAAATTTCTTTGCTCTCGGGTCATCATACCCATATATCTCAATGCACATCAGTCCAACGACTGAAGCAACACGGTAACAGTAAATATACAACTCATCGAATGTTCGATATCTGTTATTGTATAGGTCGTCTTCCATACCCGTAATCAAGTCATCAAACACACTTCTAGGAATATTATAGCGACTTACTGTGTCTTTAAGAGCAAGGAATACTGGGTCAGTACTGCTAGTTTTAGAGTAGCAGGTCGAGAGTTTCTTTCGGAAGAAGAATAGTTGAGTAATCTTTTCAAGATACAAATCCTCTTGAAGAATCGTATCCTTGTTTTGAAGGCTCTCTAATTCGATTCTGTAAGCGACAGCTTCAGGGTCCATCTCGCCTTGTGAACCTGGGAATCGGTCTTGCCAATCACCGTCTGCAATATCATCTGCGCGACGGCAGAAAGCGTATACTGCGCACATTGCTAGGCGCTGTTCTTCTGGAAGATATTTGAATGAATGATAGAAATTTCCCGCTTCTCTCATTGTCAATTCTTCACAGTAAGAATATGCAAGCCGAAGCAATTCTACCGGGGGGTCACGTGCCCAAATCGGAGCATCGAGGTGCTGGAACGGATCGATTAATTCATCTTGCTCGCCAACAATTCCAATGAATGCCGCACCTTCTCGGAGTGCTTCCATTGCAGTTAGACTGACCGCCTTTACCGCATCAGCAGTAAGATTTACAGCCGCTCGTAATCGTTGAGCTGCAGTCATTCCTTCTTTCTTGACACCAACTTCATTTGCCGCTCCACCTTTCAGGGGAAAAAGCAAGTCGAGAGGTTTACGGCGTTCTAGCATGTCGCTCAATCACAGTGGATTCATCCTCACTTATGAGGTTAAGGGTAATCTGGTCTACGCCCTACGGGCGAGAATTCCGTTCTACATTATCAATCGGGATGTGCATCAACTATCTTTGTTCTTTTTGAGAAGACGACTAACCCCGCCGGGGATAATCAAGGCACGAAGCAACTTCCTTGCATAGGACTTAATTTCATCTCTAGTGACCTTAATTCGCTCATCTGAATCTAGAATATTTCCCGTTCGTAATAGAGTGACAGTTCGTTGCCCAATGAGAACAGGGAGCATGGTTGAAGCCTTGAGACGAAACTGCTTTTCTGGTAGCATACGAATGTATTCTGCAGCAGCATCTAGGTGCTCATTTGTGAGGTCGAGATATTTGTCATACAAAGGTCTGAAATCACCAAGGTTTTTTGCATCCATTAGATCATCTGGAGTCAAGCCATATTCGGTCAATGATTGATTTGGAATATAGCATCGTCCAAAACGTAAATCTTCGGGAATATCTCTCAAAATATTAATCATTTGCAGGGCCTTTCCAAATCGAATACCCTTCTCCAAAAGTTCCTCTTCTTTTTCAGGTGATACAGACATTAGATGGGCGAGAGAAATCTTTGTCCAAAAAACTCCAACAGAGCCTGCAACACGGTATGCATAATCATCTAACTCAACATCAGAAGGTAGTGCTGAAATGTTTCCACCTTCTTTTGCAGTACCAAATCTCTCAAGGTCTAGTATTTGCCCACTTACAATAATGTCTAGGCACTCTAGTATCAGTTGTTGATCACCTTCTTGATAGACCTTTAGCCCATCGACAACATCCTGCACGTTTCGGAGAAGTTCAGCTTCATTTTTGTTAGTTTGAATTTCTGCAAGTTCAGAGAAATCGGGTAAACTATTAGAGTGTCCTTGGGCAACATCGTTGTAATTTTGTAGGATTCTTAACAACTCATCAGTTTCACCATGTTTTGAATCTGCGATTGTATCAGCGACTCGTGCAAGAAGATATAACAAACCAATTTGCCCACGAATCTTCTTTGGAAGATACTTGAGCGTTGGGTAAAATGAGCGAGATGTTGCTTCGAGCAGAGCATCTATTTTGGCATTGATTAGTACCGCCATTCAATCCCCTCAAGTCACCGGAATCGCTCTCCGTTCTTGACCCTGTGGGAAGACATACTTCACCAAGAACAGATTCCCATGAAGATTCTCATTCAAATGCCTCTGCTGAATAGATATTCTATGCACAAATGGTCTATCTGAGATTGAGTGTAAAACTGGTCCATTTGAAAGGAAGGCTTTATTTTGAATCAACCCAGCCCCTCTACGAGGGGATGGGAATGCAGTGCGGCTCTTGCGTTGAAGAGATACCAGATGACAGCATTTTCTGTCCCGAATGTGGGGCACGTCAAGAGATGAGCCGTGCAGGTGGACTGCCCGGTGTCGGAGGAGTCGGATTAGGCGGCCAGGGCGTTAGCGGTGGCCGTAATTTCGGCGTAGTTTCTGGCGAGGCTGTGATGAACCAAAATATGGGTCAAGGAATGCCCGGGCAAGGAATGCCTCCTGGAATGATGCCTGACCTTATGGGACAAATCGCGCAAAATCTTTCTCCTTTACCAATGCAGGGTATACCTCCGGCCGGAGTAACTCCTCTTCCTGGACAGCAACCTCCACCAAATATTGGTGGAGCCAGAGGCGATATGCCCCCTGCTGCTAAGGGCCCATCACTTGCAAGTGGAGCCGGTCCGATAGGCAGTCAACAGCATGGCCAACCTGCCAACCAAGCAGGCGGTCTTGCAATCTCACACAATCCTGCTAATTCACCTACTGACGCAATGGTAAACCGAATTGCTGAAGCTGAACGTACAGTAAAGAATGAGAGAAGAAGCCAGTGGCTTCAGATGAATCAGGAGTCCGCAGCAAATGTTCTCTCGTCGATTGGCGGAGAGTTGCCAGCACACCTAAAAAGCGCTGGTAACGAAGCAAGTGCAGCAGAATTCTTAGCAAATGCAATTGGCTCTGAATCTGACGATTCTGGAAATGAAGCACTATTCCGCCGAATGTCAGAAGTTGCAGTTAGAAGAGTTGCTAGAAAGCGCGGTGTTGCTGTAGAAACTCCTCAAGTAAAGGCAGCAGATGGTGTACTTACGGTCAATGTAACTTATGTTGACGATGGTAGAGTTCTCGATACCCCCGAAGATTTGTCAACTGCTTTCGAGCATGCTATTTCCACTGAAATGGCTCTCAAAGGACTTGATGTTTCGGTTGTAATTGCGTTATTCAGATCAAAAGATGGTGATGTAAGCAAAGTAGTCGGTGATGCATCTGAGCCTGAATCTCCAGAAAGCGATGAAGAAATGTTTGCTTGCGAAGTCTGTGATGGTTTAGTGAAGGAATCTGACAATGAGTGTCCTCACTGTGGAGCGGTATTCGAAGAAGAAGAAGACACTCCTGCGGCAGGCGGTCCTCCATCACGTGGCGGTCCACCCGGTCCATCGCGTGGCGGTCCACCCGGTCCATCTCGAGGTGGCCCACCTGGCGGCGGTCCTCCAAAGCGTAGCGGTCCACCTGGCGGCGGTCCTCCAAAGCGTAGCGGTCCACCTGGCGGCGGCCCTCCAAAGAGTGGCGGTCCTCCAAAGAGTGGCGGTCCTCCAAAGCGC
>Ga0233427_10000062_pt1 | contig 145912 bp, 112 predicted proteins | sample SI_118_April2016_5_FD_179885 | JGI IMG/M metagenome (GOLD analysis project Ga0233427, IMG submission 179885) | Seawater microbial communities from Saanich Inlet, British Columbia, Canada - SI_118_April2016_100_MG | ecosystem: Environmental > Aquatic > Marine > Inlet | place: Canada: British...
TATACATTATTAGACCCTCATATTACTAACCAAGAAATTGAAGAGTTTTGTAACAAAGCAAGAACTTATTCACCTGCTGCTATCTGTATTTTTCCTGAAAAGATTCGCGTAGCCAAAAAATTTCTTGATTCTGAAATCCCAGTAGCAGCAGTGGTAGGAAGTTTCCCCGTAGGAAGTAATGATTGTAATGAAATTAAAAGAGAAATAATCTCTGCTATTAATTTAGGTGCTGATGAAATTGATATTGTAATAGAGCCCAGAGATGCAGATGATTATCCAAATGAAACTGAATTAGAAAAGTTAATCACTATGAGAAATACATCAAAAGGAAAAATTTTGAAAGTCATTATTGAAACACCTTTACTTAATGAAAGAAAAATTAGAGCGATTACAAGAATGGCTCTAGCAGCAGGGGTAGATTTTGTGAAAACATGTACTGGTAAAAGAGGTTCATGCTCGGCAAAAGATGTTAAAATCATATCATATGAATTAATGAGGCATGAATTAACTTTTAATGAAAAATTGGGGATGAAAATTTCTGGAGGAATAAAAGATAAAAAAACCATTATAGAGTTTATCGATATAATAAATAAAGAAGATAAGAATATAATTCTTGAAAAAAGATTCAGGATTGGTACATCGTCACTAATTGATAAACTCCTTACTACCCAATAATATAAGATATAAATACTGTTGATGCTAAATAGGGATGGGCGTCGCGAAGCAAACAGTAGGGACAAATTGTGGTATCATTTTCAGACTTGGGAATTGGTCCCGATATAATTCAAGCACTAGAACGTCAAGGCATATTGGAACCTTTCGAAGTACAGAGAGAAACGATTCCTGATTCATTACTTGGCAGAGACGTATGCTGTAGAGCACCAACTGGTTCGGGTAAAACTCTCGCTTTTGGTTTACCATTAATTGCTAGATCTAAAAGAGCGCAATCGAAAAGACCTACAAGTTTAATTTTAACACCTACAAGAGAACTTGCAGAACAAATTAATTCGGTCTTAAGACCAATTGCTACTGCAGTAGACAGAGATATTGTTTCAATATATGGAGGAGTATCCTATAAAAATCAGTATAATGCATTAAATAGAGGAGTTGACATATTGGTCGCATGTCCAGGTAGACTCCTTGACCTATTAGATAGGCGTGCACTAAAGTTAGATGATGTCGAAACTGTAGTGTTAGATGAGGCGGACAGAATGGCAGACATGGGATTCATGGAGCCAGTATGTAAAATTCTAGATAAATGTTCTAAAAAGAGACAAACCATTTTGTTCAGTGCCACACTAGATGATGATGTTGCAGATTTGGTAGAAAATTATCAGCACGACCCAGTTACTATCGAGGTTGGACCAAAGGAAGTTAGTATTGAGAAAATGCAGCACTTATTTTGGAATATGAAGCCACATCAAAAGTTAGGCGTGACTACTGAAATACTCTCCAAGTGTGGTAAAACCATAATATTCTGTAAAACAAGAAGAGGAGTAGATAAACTTGGAGACCAAATGTATGATGCTGATTTGAGAGTCTCGACATTACACGGTGGCCTAAACCAAAGACAAAGAGATCGTGCCTTAAAGAGATTCACCAAGGGAGGAGCAGTAGCATTAGTATGCACTGATGTCGCAGCAAGAGGGATCGATATACAAGGAGTAAATTGTGTAGTTCATTATGACCCACCTGAAAATGGAAAGGCGTACAAACACCGTAGTGGTAGAACTGCTAGAGCAGGAGCAGAGGGTGTAGTAATCTCATTTGTACAAAGATCGCAGCAAAGAAGCTACAATAAAATTCAAAATGAGGTTGGGATAAAGAGAAGATTCCAGCCGCCTAATGTTGAAAATTTGACTGAATACCCTATGGAATATGTAGAAGAAGTTTTCGAAGAAGAAAAGGAAAGAAAGCCTCAGGCAAATAATAAGAGAAGAAGAAATAGAAGACAAAGAGGACCCCCCCAGAAGTCAAGAAGTTCTTCGGAAAGACAAAGAAAAAGAGGACAAAAATCAAGATTTAAAAAGAAGGATGACTCAAAGGAAGATTCCTCCTCAAAATATGGCGGGAAAAGCGGTAATAGGCAGAAAAATAGAAGAGGCAGAGGGTCGAAAAGAGGAAATAAAAAATCTTTATCTAGTCAAAAAAGAGAATGAAATTACCTTTATTCAGCAATACATGGCATGAAAACGATTAAAACCCTTATTCGGGCGCCGCAGGAATCATGAGCATGTGGATTAAAGCAATGACAGACTTAGGCCCGACAAGAATACGTGTACAATCTATCTGTGCATATCAACACATTAAGGAAGAAGATAATGAATCTGAAGTTCTTCTAATCTATACTGTTGATAACACATTATTTGAAATTCATGATAATGTAATGGGACTTTTGGAACTTTTAGATTCGAACTTTGAAAAAGAGTTCATGAATTAATATCTCTGATTATTGGTCTACTGATACTATATGGTCTAATTTGATTATATTCGAACCTTGAGATTCTGCTTTCTCAGATGCAGATTTAAGAATTCTCCTCATCCACCCTAGCATCATCAGTTGCTCGAATTTTTGGTGTGAATTCTTAATCTCTTCAATATCCCCTAAAGCAATGTTTTTCTGTAAATTATACTCAATATCTGCAGCATTATCATAATACAAAAGTATTAGTTCATCTAAGGCATCATTCTCTAACTTCTTACCTGAAAGCTGTTTGACTATGTTTTTCAAACTCACAGAGGTTAAAACATCAAATTTAGTATCAAGAGAACCATGTTTTTCCACCTGGACTACTGGAGTTTCTGAGTCTTGCTCAGTATCATGAGTTGTAGAATCTGAAAATGCGATATCTAAATGCCTCTGCTTAATTGTTGCAACTCTATCGTCGTTAGCAATCTCGGATGCGGAAATAAGAATGGCTCTTAGGTACCTTTCTAATTCCTCATTGGCAGAAATAACTGCAGCAGAACTTACAGATTCTACATCGGAGATTTCATCAATCATCAACCCTCTCGTTCTGTTGAATCCGAGCCTTGTTCGAGATGGATCATCTAATGTTTTCCTCCCTGGGTATTTGTCAAGAGTCTCAAGCTCCATTTGTTTAGTAATTTCCCTTAATTTCGATTGTAGTAGAATGACCAAACTATTTTTGACTTCCCCACTTATTCGCAAATCTATCCCTAATCCTTTAGCAACTTCAGATACATGAGAGGGGGCCCATGGCTTACTCATAACCTTCTTGCGTGTAGTCAAGGCCTTCAACAATGAGATTGGCAAATGTCTTTTTTTAATTAGAAAAATATGAGCACTAATGCGCCGGTATGAAAAACTACCATCTCTTAGGCCGGTTTATGAACGCAAGTCTGGACTTTAGCGTTCTTAGACAAAAAGACACATGGAAAGCATTTGGAATCGGATTAGTATTATTCTGTGTAATTGGTTTTGCATCATTATCTCTTTTCGGATTATCAACATCCATATATGGTGTTTCTGATGAAATTGAACCCGTGTCTGACTTTATCGCCCCTACTATGAATAGAACAGGAATTGATGACGCAATTCCTTTAGAGAATGGTAGTATGCAATTATCGGAATTACGCGGTAATGTGGTCATACTCGATTTCATGTCAATAGATTGTGCAAACTGCCATTATGTGCAAGAACACATTAATCAGAATATAGAATCTTGGAAAGAACTAGGGGGGAATTACTCAGTAGTTGTTGTTTCAATTGCTTCGTGGTATGAATATGAGACATTTGAACAAATAAATTCAACATTTGGTGATTCTGATTCTGAGAAATATATGTACTGGCCTGTTGTTAATGGTGGGGCGGAAACTATTGTATTAGAAGACGGAGAAAGAGGAGATATAGTAGAATATTATTCTGCACAATTATTACCTCTAGTTCTAGTTATTGATCACGAAGGTTATGTCGTCGCAAAAGAAAGTACAGGAACACCTCTTGATGGTTGGAATTCTTTCGATAATGCAGTCGAAAAGGCAAATCTTGGAGATGCTGAAGAACTAAGATTTGGAATTAAGAAAACTGATAGGTCGATTTATGGAGTTTTCATAATCGGATTATTTTTAGGGGTACTAGTATACTTCAGTCCTTGTGCTTTTCCAGTTTTACCATCCTACATCACCTATACTTTAAGCTTAGGGATGAGAGAAGACGAACTTAGAGAAAATGGTAAATTAATTGGAAATATGCCCGGGCCTTTGGCAATGGGTTCATATGCAGCTTTAGGGCAATTAACCTTCTTCTCAATAATCGGAATAATCATATTTGGATTATCTGAAATTTTCAATCTATCTGGTTTTCTGCATGATATAGCAGTGGGTATAGCATTCCTACTAATTATACTAGGAGGATTAATGCTACTGGGTTGGACCTCACACATACTTTCTGGAGTTCAAAATATAATAGATAAATATCAAACTAAAGAAGATAATGAGGAACTATTCACGCCAAGGAGAAATATGTATCTATGGGGTATTGGATACTCCGCAGCGTCAGTTGATTGCACTGCTGCAGCAGTATTTCCATTCATAGGATGGCTATCAATCGTAGGGAGAGCTGAATTTTTCTTTGGTCTTATTGGGTTGATGATTTCAGTCAGCTTCCTTATGATTGTCGTCACAGCATTGGTTAGCATGGGAAGGCAAGCGATGATTGGTTATCTTAGAAACTCAACAGGTTTAATCAAATCTATTGGTGCATGGATGATGATGTTTGCAGGTATGGGACTATTAATTTACTTGACACAAACCGAATTAGTATCGATGATTATAGGATAATAATTTACTAAGCCAATAGGTGACACTCAAAGCATAGATACTATTCGTGGTATTATGGAGTCAGAAGAAAACTCATCTGTTGATTCTGGCCCAATCATATATATCAATAGAAAAAAGATAGATAAAGATAAATTAATTTTGTCAATTAATTCGATATTATTAGTGGTAATACTTGTAGCTGCTTCTATGCATTTTTTTGTATTGAATGGTAATGAAAACCCTGAAGGAAATAGTTTGGAGGATTCGAGTTCAATTTCTATTACGTGGAGTGAAAGCCAGTATTTACCGAGACATCCTGAATGTGTGGACGAATCAAATGGACAAGATCTTCCAGAATTTGGAATAGGATATGAGCCTAGTATTTCTATAACAAGTAATGGAAATATGTTTATAACAGCACACAAAGATTTACGCTGGGGTGGAGAAAGCAATCCATTTTTCCCAGTATTAGGAGGAGAACCTGGGCCCTGGTATGCATGTCAAGATGGTGCGGAAACTAGTTGGGATTACTGGGCTTCTTGGTTTTGGGCATCTTATGATAACGGCACTACATGGGGTCATGGAGAAAATTTTGGTTCTACTCCTGGTAATTCATTTACAGCGAATTACTTTTCAGGTGGTTCAGAATGTCTAGGAGATGAGGGAGATATTTCAGTAGATGCGCAGGATACCGTGTACTATCTAGATACGACTTTGGAAGATAATTGGTGGCATACTCTCTCAAATAATGGCACATCCTATGATACAGGATTGTGTCAAAGAATGAATACAATGGCTGCAGATGATAGACCATGGGTTGCTGCACAAGGAGACGGAATTATCCATTACCTAGGTAACTCAGGGGCATCTCCACCTGAATGTACAGGAGACGTCGGTAGATATTGGTATTACCATTCTGAAGATGGTGGTTTGACATTTAGTCAATGCTATGCAGTACCTGGAGGATGGAGTACAATTGCAAGTCAAAGACATGGATCTTATGTCTACATCGCTCAAGAAGATGCAGATACAAACAGCGGAGAGGTTGTTGTGAGAATTAGTGATGACTATGGAAGAGGGACTGGACTTACAGATGGAACTTGGCAAGCACCTATTGATGTAGGCCCAAGGGAAGGAAATTGTCCAGAGGGTTATCCTGTAGTAAATACGAATGAAAAAGGGACTGTAGCAGTAGTTTGGGCAGACTGTCCTAATGGAAGTATCGGGGCTTGGGAATTAAGAATCGCTTTATCATATGATTATGGAGTAAATTGGTCTACTTGGAATGTATCTCATATCAATGGCATTCAGATGTACCCATTTGTAAGCATTAGTGATGAAAATATAGTTACTTTAGCATTCTATGGCTTAGATTTTGAGGATGGGGATTTAGATGGAGACTATGTTGAAGGAGAAGAATGGTATCTTTATGCTGGAGTATTGAATGAACCACAAGAAGGAGACCAATGGGAATTCACTGTCGCAGACCCTGATCCACTCCATATTGTCACAGCATATGAGGAAGCAAATTCTGACGTTCATGCTTTACATGATTTCTTTGAGACCGTGATTAGCGAAGATGGTTCATGGATAGGTATTGCATATCAACAAAATATCGGAGAACACCCATTTGAAGCAAATGAAGAACAGAGATACATTAAATTTGTACGAGGAGAATTGACTAAATAATTCTGAAATGAACTAACTCGTAAAACTAAGTATATACTTCTATAGAATCTCTATGTGTTTGTATATTCATTAATATTTCAGCCATGTTTATTGAATAGGCACAAATTCTTCTCAAAGATTCTGAAACTCTATCTAAAAATAAAGCATCAGATATATCGACATCACTAGCCCTTAGTACCTCTTCATACTGAATTAAATCTTTTTGAGCAGTAATTAATTTGAATTTAGCATCATGGATTTCAGAAAAATTTCTATTTTTCAAGTTAGATACTAATAATTTTATTGAATTGTGCCAGATTGGAATTATAGATATTGGCAGAGAATCCATATTAATTAGGTTGGGGGCTTTGTATGATTTCGCTAAATCACATAAAGCAAAACTATGATCACCCATTCTTTCCAATGTCCTAACTAATTTACACAATTCTGCAGCTTCCCATCTTGAAGTACCCAAAGAATCTTCAATACTTGCAGATTCTAAAATTTGGCCTGCCTGCCTTTCAAGAAGTAATCGCAAAGCATCTACTTCATTCTCTAACTCAGAAGATTCTTCAAGAATATCAGGGTCACCACCCATAAGAACTTCAGAAAAGTCTCTTATTTGCCGGGATATCAATAGATACATGCGATTTATACTTGAAAATAACGGCATTTCAGAAGGATTAAGTAGACTTATCATTTCAATTTCTCGACTGTGGTCGTTAGTTATTTCAAGGCCTCTTGTTGATTTAACAAAATCACGAAATATTTTCCTCTGAAAGCGAGAAAATTCTATATTCGAGGAGATAATTATTCGATGAGCCCCCGACAAGTAAGATGCAACTAAATGGTCGAATATCATATCATCAGGTATTTCGTTACAATTTATCCTTACTTCTCTTTGTTTAACTACTGAAGATGCATCTGCTATTACCCTCAATGTACCAGAAGGACGCCATTCAATTCTTACTTCATCTCTAGCACCTAAACCATGTTGAGTTACCCAACTTTTTGGTAGACTGACTATGTAGGTCGAACCACCAGTTAACTGTATCTTTCTAACTTCTGACTTAGCCCCGCTCTCAGAGTTCATGTTAGCCCGAAGATAACCTAAGATATATAATTATATATAAATCTCAGTACAGCGTTTTTAAAAAAAACTATATAGTTTCTATATTTCAAAATTGATATACTAAACATATACCGTATGTAGATTATGGAACCGATTATGATTGTAGTCCTTTTTCTCGCTATAGCTGTTTGCGCCTACATGGCATGGAACATAGGAGCCAATGATGTAGCCAATGCAATGGGGACTTCAGTAGGTTCTCGAGCACTTACATTAAAACAAGCTGTAATTATTGCAGCAGTATTCGAATTTTGTGGGGCTTTCTTTGCAGGTGATGCAGTCACAGATACTGTTAGAAAGGGTATCTTAAATATTGATCTTGCAGATGAATCTTTAGTTACAGGTGCATTTGCAAATGATCTGATGTTCGGATTCATTGCAGCAATGATGGCTGCAGCAGTTTGGCTAACAATAGCAACTCGTTTTGGTTTACCTGTATCCACCTCTCACTCAATAATTGGAGGAATAGTGGGAGTAGGATTAGTTCTGGAAGTGCAACATAATGCGTCACTAATTGATTGGGAAGTTGTGAGAAAAGTAGTCATGTCTTGGGTGGCAAGTCCATTAATGGGAGGGATTCTTGCTTTCTCCACATTCTTCATCGTCCGCGTGAGTATCCTTGATGCGGATGACCCCATTGCCAGATCAAGATGGTTGGCACCTATCCTTGCACTACCTACATTCTTTACATTAGGCCTAGCATTACAATTCAAGGCTCTAAAGGGATTTATTTCTAGGGCAGCCTCAGAAGGATGGATCGAAGATAAGAATGATTGGCTACCTGTAAAAGAAAACGGAGTATTCAACCCTATGGCAGAAAATGCTTGGTTCCCAATTAATTCATTAATTGTAGCATTTATCATTGGAAGTATTGCATCATCGATTCTATGGTACGTTTTGAGAGACTATGATTTCAAGAAACAGCGCGAAGGCTTTCAAGGAGTGGAGAAGATTTTCGTCTGGCTACAGATAATTACTGCGGCTTATGTTGCATTCGCTCATGGTGCTAACGATAGATCAAATGCAATCGGTCCAATGGCTGCAGTATACGATATTCTATCTAGTGGTGCATATTTAACTGGAGATTTGGCGGGAGTAGTAGATGTTCCACTTTGGTTGATACTACTAGGTTCCGTAGGTATTGCTGTCGGTGTAGTTACATGGGGATGGAGAGTAATGGAAACAATTGGCACTAAAATTACCGACATTACACCGACAAGAGGATTCGCAGCAGAATTTGGTGCCGCTACAACAATCCTGATTTTCTCAATGCCATTCTTAGCAGTACCTGTATCAACTACCCATACACTAGTTGGATCGGTTGTAGGAGTCGGTTTGGCAGGGGGGGCAAAGAATGTCGATTTCAGAGTTTTTGGCAAGATAGCCGCCTCTTGGGTTGCAAGTCTCCCCGCAGCAGGATTTGGTGCTGTAACACTATACGTTGCTATGGGTTCAGACCCATTGAAATTAATTGTTGTACTTCCTATCTCATTCTTGCTAGTAGGCTATGTAATATGGAAAACTAGTGGCGATGAAATATTTGTAGAGGATGCATTGGCAGATGCTGGAGCTGATAGTGGAAAATATGACCCTACAGTTTTCGAATTATTCCACACTCATGCAGAAGCAGTAGAAGAGACTGTCAACCACATGTTAACTGCAGTAAAAAAGAGCGCATCTGGAGAAGATGCATCTGAAGAAATTAATGCTACAATTGAGGCTGAGTTGAAAGCAGACGATATCAAAAATGCATTGAGAGAGAAAGTAAGCAGCAAAGGCTGGAAACTGCTGATAGACAGCGATGAGTTCCTTTACATGCTTGGAAGGCAGGACAGAATAGCAGATTATGCGCAAAATGTTGCAGAACAGCTGTCTTTCAGAGAACTTTATACTAATGAAGAGGCAAGAAAAATGGTAATCGAGATGGCTGAAGCAGTACAAAAAACTGCAGCGATTTACGAGGATACGGTTCTACATCTGAGAGATCTAACACTTTCTGGGTACACCAAGAAAGGAAGAACTGAGTTAAGGGAATTAATTCATCGAGTAAACCTTGCAGAACATGAGGCGGACTTAGTTGAAAGTCGTGCAGCAGGATTCGTATTTAGAGAAGGAGTAGATGATCCTCTTGCAGCAGTACATATGTATAGAGTATTACAACGGCTTGATGATGTTGCTAATTCTTGTGAAGATGCAGCTAATGCATTCTTACCAATTGTTTACAATTAGTTAGACCAACCGATTTCTTCCAGTAGGGAATTAACATCAGTAGAATGAATCTTATTTAGAGTAGGTTCGAAGACTCTCCATGCAGCATAACCAACAAACATACCAGAAAATAAATCAAACATGTAATGTTGTTTTGTTGTAAGAATACTAATGCATAATAATGTCCATTCTATCCATAAGAGAAGTAAGAATGGTTTTGCCCACTTAGTTTCTGAATAATTGTTACTTAACCAATGAGTCATCATTCGTGCAAGACAATATGAATGAACAATGTGTAAACTTGGCCATGCATTCCAGGGCTTATCGGACGTATGTATAAATTCAAACAGAATTGTCTCTATACCATTCATTGAGTCCCAGTCAATAGCATCTCTCATGTCAACTTCTGCTGGAAAAAGTAGAAAGAACATTACACAAAATAGTGTAGCCAAGATCAGCATTTGCATTGCTGAAACCAATTCTAAACGGCCTTTATCGTCCTTAGGTGCTAAAATCAAGGTTGCAGGATAAAATAAATACAAAGCAGCATATGGAATAATCATCCAATTAATTACTGGAACTGAGCGATCGTAAGAATTCTCAGGGAATACCGAAAATGCATCTTCAAGATACAAGTGTGCAATATTATTCGAACCGAAATAAGGTACTGCAATAAATATTATACCGATAATGAATACTTCAAAAGGATACCATCTACCGCCTAATTGCGCACGTCTTTTCCAGGTCCCCTCCCAGAATCTTTTCCAAGGAAACATCAGTTTAGATACGAACGGATCTCTGTTCATGTGCAATAACTCATCAAGTAATGGATATGAACTTGACTAATTAATTATAGAAAAGTCATTTATTATCGGGTAGAATCTCTGATACGATAATAGTCATCAAAGACGAACCAATGATTGCACTGAGAAATACTTCTAGATTAGCTAAACCATCATCATTTGTAGGTGAAAATAGATATTCTATCCCTGCAGAAAAGTCTTCAGTTAATATACCATAAATTACTACTGAAAGGATACCTGAAAATGCACCAATAAGAGCGCCACTTGATGAAACTCTATCCCATAAAGTCAGCAAAACAGGACCAATAGTTGCTGCTGCATACAAATCCGCTCTAAGGAAAATTTCGAAAACACCACCACTATCTAAAGTAAAACCGGCAATTGTAGGACCTGTTGCTAAGTAAATTGCTAATGGTATCAATGCTACAGTCAAATATTTAGCAGTACTAAGATTGATTTTATCGTCATATATATCTCTAGATAGTGACGCGATTATTGCGTTTTGTAATGTATCGACGCTAGAACAAACCAATGCAATAGATAGTATGACAAATGATATGACAAAAACAAGGCCTATGTCTTCAATCAAGTAAAAGAAAGAAACTGCGGGATCACTGACCGCGCCCTGGCCTGCTACCGAAGTCCCTAGGAAACCCATTACAAATATCAAAGGAAAGACAATCAAAGAAGCACTAATTGCGCCTTTTTTCAATGCTTTATCATTTTCACTAGCCCATGCCCTTTGCCAATTACCTTGAGAAAACATTTCTGCAGCAGTTATCGCTAAAACAAGTGCTAAACCAGATTTGAATGTTGATGTGTCAGTGATACTACCGTGATACCAATTCCATTCAATATCTTCAGGAGTATATGATTTGGCATCAGAAATTAAAATATTTATGTCTCCAATAAACAGAATAAATAGTAAAATGGTAATCAAAAACATAATTCCCCACGCCTGAATTTTATCTGTTTCAAGTGAGGCGGGAAGCCCTCCATACGCGGTATAACCGGCGGTCACAATACCCACTGCAACCATAGGAACCAAAGGCTCCATACCAACTAAAATTTCCATCACCTTACCAATAGCAGTGAATTCTGCAAAAAGAAAGGTAAACATATACAAGATTGATATTAAACCAACATAAACCTGCATAGGTCTACCTGCACGAGATTTAGCATAATCAGCAAGAGTCACACCATCAGGTAACCGCTCTCGAATCATTGGACCTACATATGCAAGTAAAAGAAAGGGCGTTGATGCAGATAATGCATAACCGAAAACATCCCAAAAACCACCATAATAACCCACCTCAGATGGCCCTAAAAGTACCCAAATACCCATCCCTGAGGCGAAAAGACTGAGTGTAATACTCATTGTACCTTGGGTACCTCTAGCAGATAGGTATTCGTCACTATTAATTTCTTTTTTAGATACTGATTGGTACCCTATATATCCAAAAAATCCCAGAGTAGCAAGCATTAATCCGTAAGCAATATTTGTATCCATTTTTTCTTCCTCCGCTGGTATTACCCAGATCAGGTCAAAGGGTCGTTACTTCCGTAACCTCTCAGCAAAAGCTCCCCTAAACCGAGGAATCGCCTAATGTTATTGAATATTCCTAGTTAGGTATCTGATTGCATAAATGGATAGTCCCATTCATGCGGGGTATCTAATGTTCTCTTGATTGAGCGTGGACTTATCCACCTTAGTAAGTTCAATGGCCCACCTGCTTTGTCATTAGTGCCACTAGCTCTAGCACCACCAAATGGCTGTTGGGCGACTACAGCACCTGTAGGTTTGTCATTAATATAGAAATTTCCCGCAGTAAATCTTAGTTGGTTGAAAGCTTTCTGAATGTCTTTCTCTTCCTTAGCAAAAATAGAACCTGTGAGCGCGTATGGTGATGATTCATCACAAATTTCTAAAACCTCATCAAATTTATCGTCATCATAAACATAAACTGTCAAAACAGGGCCAAAAATTTCATGAATCATCGTTTCAGATTTAGGATCCGTGGTTACAATTATAGTTGGTTCAATAAACCAGCCAACAGAATTGTCATAATTACCTCCGACTATAATTTCACAATCATCATTAATCTTAGCTCTATCAATATATCCTGCTATCTTATCGAATGATCTTTTATCTATTACGGCAGTCATAAAATTTGTGAAATCCCGAGCGTCGCCCATCTTGATTTTCCTAATTTCAGCGCATAAATCGCCAGAAATCGAATTCCAAACGGATTCGGGGACATAAGCTCGGCTTGCAGCTGAACATTTCTGACCTTGATATTCGAATGAACCTCTAAGTAAAGCAACTAATAATCCTCTATGATCACAATTAGGATGAGCGACTACGAAATCTTTTCCTCCAGTTTCGCCAACAATTCGAGGATAAGAACGAAGATTGGGTAAAGCAAGACCTATTTCTTGCCACAAGCCTTGGAAAGTTGCTGTCGATCCTGTAAAATGTAATCCTGCAAAATCGGGATTAGATAAAGCAACTTCTGTAATTTCTGCACCAGAACCGGGGAGGAAATTTATTACACCATCTGGTAATCCTGCTTCCATCATTAATTGCATCAAAACATAATTCGAGTAATACGAATTACGACTTGGTTTCCAAATAGAGGTGCATCCGACTATTGCTGGAGCACTGGGTAGATTAGCAGCAATACTTGTAAAATTAAACGGAGTAATTGAAAGAACAAAACCTTCCAAAGGTCTAATCTCGGTTGAATTAATAACACCTTCAGGAGATACTAAAGGCTGTAAATCATCATGGAATCCGCGCGCATAATGGCAGTTAAAGCGCCAGAAATCAATTAATTCACAGGCTGCATCAATCTCTGCTTGAAATACTGTTTTCGATTGATTAAGCATAGTAGATGCATTTACCTTCATGCGCCATTCACCGGCCAATAAGTCAGCAGATCTTTCAAAAATTTCACATCTTCCCTCTAAACCAATATCTATCCAAGACTTTTGAGCATTAACCGCCGCTTCACATGCCTCTTCCATTTCTGCTTTACCCGCTAAATGAACTTTAGCAATGATATGACCGTGGTTGTGAGGTATTACTTGAGTAGTAGTTACGCCGGTAAATATTTCTTTACCGTTAACAATACAGGGGATTTCTAGGACCTCATTCATCTGTCTGTCGAGTTCATTCTGAATATCAATCCTCTCCTGACTACCAGGTGAGTATCCAAGAATAGGTTCATTAACAGGATGGCTCATATTGTGATGCTATTGCATAATGCATTTTATCATTACTAATAGAAAAACTGGGTGTTAATTCAACCCCATTCATTAGGGTCATCTTTCTTTGCCTTTTTCCATTCCTTGTAACATGACTTACAAACAGTTACTCTACGTGAACTTCCAAGAAGACCATCTTCACCCCAAACATCAGCTGCCCTATCAAAAGCAAGCTTCCTTCCGCCTATTTTCTTATCCGCCCAATTATCGCAATCAGCAACGTCACAACGAGCTTCTCCAGAATATTCTTCTTTGACTTTTACAGAAGGACCTTTTGCATCTGAAGCTTCTTTCTGCTTCTTTTTAGCTCTGGATTTGAATCCCATGAGTATTCGGAAATGAACTTTGGATTAGAACGTTACCTCTTCGGAAGGTACATCAAAGGGTCCATTTACCTTGGCGATTGAGGCCTTTCTATCAGGTCCTACACCAACACTAACAACTGGGATTCCAGATAAATATTCAATTCTTTCCACAATATGTCGAACTTTTTCAGGCATGGCTGCATATCCTGTACCCTCTGAACGGGAGAGATCTGCCATAGAAATCCATTCCTCATCAGAGAGCGCAGGGAATCCTTCATGAGTCTCGTAAATAGGTTTACATCGAGCAACTTCATCGGATGTTGTAGGGAAATATTTGATTACTTTTCCATCGAAGTCATAACCTATGCATATTTTAATCTCATCTAAACCTCCAAGAACATCGAGTTTCGTCACTACAAGGCCGGTGTATCCATTGAATCTGTGAGCATCTCGTAATGCAACCATATCTAACCAACCGGTCCTACGAGGGCGACCAGTAGTTGTTCCGTATTCATGACCTACTTGTGCCATATGTTGCCCCGGACCTCCATCAAGAGATAATTCAGAGGGAAATGGACCGTTACCCACCCTGGTAGTATATGCTTTAGTAATTCCAAAACACTGTTCCACATGCCCTGGATGAATTCCTGCGCCATGCGTGGCATTTGCGCGACTGGTTACCGAAGAGGTGACGAATGGATACGTCCCTTGATCAATGTCTAGCATAGCACCTTGAGCGCCTTCGAGTAGTATTTGTTCGCCATTTTGTAAAGCAAAATCCACCATTAACCCAGTAGGCCTAATTGTATCTGGATACCTATCGAGTATCCATTGTAAATCTGATTTGAGAGATTCTGGATCTATCTTTTCAGAAACACCTACTGAATCTAATTGTTTATTCATCCGGATAGCAATAGCAGAGAGTTTCTCATCATCAGGAATGATTCCAGTAATATCACAGAAACGGATACCTACTCTTTCGATTCTATCTCTGTAAGCTGGACCTATGCCTCTACCTGTGGTACCAACTATCTTATCTGCAGAGTCATACAATCTGTGGAATGGTAAAATTACAGATGCTCTCTCACTGATAAACAGCCTCTTCCCTTCGGGCCTTTCTTTAGTGAGTGAGAACCATCTTTCTAGTTCTTCTTCGAGAACCCAGGGGTCAATCACCATACCGTCACCAAGAACTAAATTACAATCCATAGAGGTGACACCGGAAGGAATTTGATGCAGTTTAAGTGTAGTATCCCCTAAAACAATAGTATGGCCAGCATTATTCCCTCCTTGGAAGCGAACAGCCCACGTCGAATTGGGTGCTAATTGGTCAATTGCCTTACCTTTTCCTTCATCTCCCCATTGGGCACCTAGTACAATATTCGCTGGCACATTGGGTCCGGCTGAGCCGAAGGCGAATGAATAGTTCGGTCTAGAAATCTTGAAAATAACACCAATATATAGATGAAATACTCAGCAAAGCGATTATCAAGGGTAGGCAGTTCGGCTTGACTATATGGCTCAACGTCACAGTGTAGCAGAGGCTCGTCTTCTCAAGAAGTGGATATGCATGAAGTGCTCGGCAACACACCGTGGATCAAAACCTCGTTGCTGCCGAAAGTGTAAATATACTAACTTAAGAATGAAGGCAGTAGAACGCCGAAGTACTTGATTTAATTCGATTAAATTATACACATTATCGACATTCTTTTTACACTAATAATCAACTTTAATTAAAGTTGAAGTATAACTTTGATAATTATTTATTACGGCGTACTTCTGTTAGAAGTGTCTCCAGAGCAGTTTGTATCTGCAGACATAAGGGGCCAAAATGAAGAGGTAAATTCGCATCATTGAATATATCATCAAGAGTTGATGCCGTCATTCCAAGTCTCAAATCCATCTGTTTATCTTTGTTCAATAACCATTTGTCTACGGCTTCTTTAGCAGAAGACCGAATATTTCGGGGGACTTGGGAATCGTCAAGTTGACCTAGTACAGATGCAATCTGTTGGATGCGAGATTCGATGTCAGACATGCTATCACTGAACTGTCGGCAAAAGCCATGTCCTTAAGCGCATCCCCGAATCAAAGTAAACTCAACCATTAGATTCAGCTTCCCATGTAGCCCATGGCATGTCTGTATTAGCTACGCCAATGCCGGCTCCAGTTGGCCCTAAAGCAATTAATCCAACAGAATGCTCAGGAGATATTAAACTCCGAATACCCCATTCCATAGAATCTTCTAAAGATATTTCTTCATTTTTTATACGCTCGTATACTTTATTGCTCAAAAGCGCCCTCGTAATTGCTTCTCCAATACCTGTTGCTGCAACTGCTAAACAATCTTCGGCCCAAAAACCTGAACCGGGAAGAGGGACATCACCAACTCTACCAGGCGGACGGAAACTACACCCACCCGTACTTGTAGCGACGACAATCATGCCACTATTGTCTCTAGCGATAACCCCTACTGTATCCCCCATAATTTCGGCGTTTATATCGCCGATCTGCCCCTCGGGTGACCTACCTGCGACTTTAGATCTCTGATGACCCCTATTGTCTGCCCATATTCTAGCGCCTTCAGAGGTTAATCCATTTATTTCCTCATCAAGTAAATCTGCTGCAACTCTAATGGGATTTGGTGTATCTTCCATTGCTATTACAAAACCTAATCTGCCATCTCCTATCTGTATTGATGCATCTGTTAAAACTGATCCATCGGTACGAATAACACTACCTGTGCCCGCATTAAAAACGGGATCATCTTCTAAAATTACACACGCTTCTACTGCAGCCTCAAGGGCATTTCCACCCGATTTGAGAATGTCAGCTGCTTTTTGTACCGCTATTTCTAGATTCTCTTGACGATTTGGTCCAGGACCAGCACCACCATGTGCAATAACTGCAGGGACTATGATATCCATATTTGCTACTCACCTAATGCATTACCTTGATAATCTGTACTAAATTTAATCTTTAATTGAAGCAATAATGCCAATACAAAAACAAAACCTGCCACTCTAAAGCAAGTATGGTAAGTCCATAAACCAACTCCTTCGACTGTTAGAGACCAAATGTAAGCAGCAAGAAGAGGACCGATAATTCTAGCTAACGCTCCGTACCCCTCTTGCGCACCCATAACCGCCCCTAATTCATAACCGGCATTATTGCTTTCGAAAGTTAATAATGAAGATTGTGTAGGAGAGAATAACGCATTACCTATGGCCAATGCTGCTGAACTAACAAATACAAGCCAGCTAATATTGGATGGAACATAAGGCAAACTAGCAATCCCTAAACCCGATAGGAAAGTCCCAAATATCATCAAAGTTTTCATATTGAACCTATCTGTTAATTTACCAATAAGGCCACCTTGAACAATAACTCCTAAAAGGCCAATAAAGGCAAATATCCATCCGTTTTGCATCTCATCAAATCCTAAACCACCGTTTTCAACCTCCATCGCAGTAAACAAAATAAATGTGCCATGCATCATACTAAAACCAACCATAAAGAGAAAATTAGCTAGAATTAAAGTAGACACATTAGGAAGTTTCATAACTTTGAGAATATTAGTGAAAATTTCACTGAACTTTTTTAAAGGGGTACCAGTAGAAATAGTTCTAGATTCAAACGGAAGACTCTCAGGCAGCCTAGTTATAGCTAATGAAAGAGAAATTAATGAAAGGATACTGGAGAATATACATGGCAACAAATAGGGGTGATCTACCCAAAATAAGGTCTCAAAAGGACCACCCAAAGCCGTGGCAGGGTCGGATAAAATGCCTCCAATAAATGGACCTATCATGAAACCGAGACCGAAGGCGGCTCCAATCATCCCCATTCGACGAGATATCATATTAGGTTCACTAATGTCTCCAATATATGCCCTAGCTACTGCAATATTGCCATTACCTGCACCGGCTAAAAACCTAGCAATTATTGCCATAGTGATACTTTCAGAAAGACCGAAAACTATGAAAAATATTGAATTGGATATTAAACCGAAAATTAATATCGGTCGACGACCATATCTATCACTTAATGCCCCTAGAATTGGTGTGAAAATAAACTGTGCAATTGAGTAACAAGAAATTACCACACCTACCCACAAATCTCTCCTTCCAATATCTACAATTCCTTCCGCTGAAGCGAGATCTTGGATGAAATAAGTTAGAAATGGAATGACTAAGGTGAATCCTAACATATCGATAAAAACAACTAGGAATAAAATCCCCATTGGAGACTTCTCACCCTCTACTGCCCTCATACATTCAGACCGTGAAGGTACAATACTTAGTATTGAGTACAGAATTATGCTGAAGGTTGAGTATCTCCACTGTTAGAAATAGTATCGATAACCAACGATAATCTTTCCACCAGAGATACTTTCTCTTCCGAACCAACAAGAGCATGTTTTAGCACCTCATCTAGAGAGTCAACTGGGATCACGGTAACCATTGATTCATATTTTTCATCGATGAGTACATCTTGCATGTTAGAACGAGGGATGATGATAGTCTCGATTCCTGATTTTGCTGCTGCTTCTATTTTAGCAGAAACTCCACCTATTGGAAGAACTTCCCCTCTTATCGATAGTGAACCAGTCATAGCAAGATTCTGCTCAATAGGGACACCTTCGAATGCGCTAATTATCGCAGTTGCCATAGTAATCGAAGCACTGTCTCCATCCACATTGTGCGTACCAGGGAATTGAACATGGATATCGAAATCTTTTATGTCGTTCCCTGTTAATTTTTTAACTACTGCACTGATATTGGTTACTGATTCCTTTGCTAAATCGGAAAGACCACCGGTCGCAATTACTTGACCTGATCTACCATGTGCTGCCGTAACCATTGCTTCAACTGGCAATACTACGCCTGAATAATCTGAAAGTCCGGAATCAGCACCTAAAACTGCCAATCCATTAACTCTTCCAATTCTGTGACCTTTATTGACAATCATAGAATAATCCGCCTGGCGCTCAAGGTATCTATCAGCAACTTGTTGTTCTAATGGCTTTGCAATTGCTCTAGCACGAATTACATGAGATGCCGTTGTTAAATCAGCATTTTCTTCCACGGCTAAATCTCCAGCAATTCTGACTAAGCCACCTAATTCACGTAGTCTCAAAGATAAACGACCACGTCGGCCACTTCTTCTTTGAGCTTCCTTTAGGATTAGTCCGATAGATTCTATATCGAAATGAGGAATAGGTTTACCTGAAGTTTTCTTCCTTTCATTTACAACTTCTTGTGAAACGAACCTTACTAAACGACGACGATTTCTATCAGTATCGGGCATATCTGTATTCACATATACTTCATAACCATAACCTCTGATTCTACTCCTTAGAGCAGGATGCATATTTTGTATACTATCTAGATTGCCTGCTGCAATTAGTATGAAATCCGTGGGAACTGGTTCAGATTTAGTGAGAGCTCCTGATGATCTTTCAGAACGCCCAGAGATAGACAACGCTTTTTCTTGCATTGCAACTAACAATGCTTGCTGTTCTTCCATTCTAAGCATTCGAATTTCATCAATATATAGAACTCCCTTATTGGCTCTATGGACGGCACCTGGTTCTACTCTTTCATGAGCAGGAGTTGCTAAATCTGCACCCGATTGGAAAGGGTCGTGCCTTACATCCCCAAGTAAAGCTCCAGCGAGAGTGCCTGTCGCATCGATGAATGGTGGTTCTTCATTTCGTTCATGTTTAACTAGTAATTTAGGAATATTTCCTTCGTCACCTGCAGTAAGCCTACCTCTAAGGAAAAAGTAACCGAAGATAAGCAAAAACGAACCGAAAATTAAGGTTAATATTTCACCACTTGAGAGTGTTGCTAGTACCAAAGCAGCACCCACAATTAAGACAATAAATAGTAATGTACGGTTTGTTCTTTCTCTTTGTTGTCTAATCAATGCTTTACGTTCAGAGATTATTCTTGAGCCCCTACCTGCAGGAACGGTCCTTACTTTGGGCTCATTTTCATCATCTTGATTGCGATAAACAAGAATATCTTCTAACTGTTCTTTAGGAAGAAATTCAGTCATAGAACGTGCTAACATAGACTTGCCAGTTCCAGGTTCGCCGACCATAATTACGTGCCTTCTCTGCTCCGCTGCTTTCCTAACAACTATTGATGCGGCTTCTTGACCAATTACTTGATCGACTAGATTCTTTGGAATGGGTACATCAGCAGTTGACTTAATCTTAACTTCCTTTATCCATTCTTCAACGGGTGTTTTACAAATTGGATCTTTTTCTGTTGCTACACCAAACGCAGCACCATCTTCCCAACTCTCAAGAGGGGTTTTTTCGACATCTAAATCTTGCTCAGCGTCTGACAATTGCATCCCTCGGGGTTAGTCCTGTAAGTCTGACCTTCTTGAAGGTGCGTCATAGAAGCATTTGCAAAAAACTCACCTAAGACGGCGAAGATACTCTTCCCCGTAGTAATGCCATTGCTCCATAGTCCAACCGTCTGGTAAACCACCAGGAGGTAATTGGGCGACCATAGGCGGCGGTGGTGGAGCTATATTTTTAGTCGCAAGAGGAGGAGTAATTGATTGGTGTGATAGTAATCCTGATAATTTCTCAGGATATGTATTGTAAACATCGGCAATTCTCTTCTTTCGCCTGATTGCGACATTTAGAGAAATAATCGTGGATAAAACTACTAGCAATACTAGACCCAATATTCCAGACATCATCATTACACTCATCTCGAAACTAGATCCTTCGACATTATCTGAAGGTTCTTCATCGATTATAACTTCAGGTAAAGTAGCATAAATCTTGTAAGTTTCTTCTGTTACTCTGTCCATTCCATCTTCGTCGACAGCTCTAACTGTGAAAGTCATATAATCTCCTATCCCTAATCCTTCACCACCTATATGGTTGACAATGAATGGCCCTAAATTATGAGATATACCAGAGGTATGACAAATTCCAGTAACTGTGTTACAAATACTCCAAAATACTGCGATTTCAGATAGAGTTAATTCACCAATATTTGTAATCTCAACTGAGGGGTTAGTGTAATATTCAGTTGTATCTATAGAAATTGTCAGATCCCCTAATGAACCAAATTTCCAAACTAATGGTAGTTCATCAACTACATTTACTAGGAACGAAACCGTTGAAGAATCACCATATCTATCCTCAGAAGTTACTGAAACTGTTTGAGGACCAGGTTCTTGCCAAGACATCACTAAAACTCCTGTTATTTGATTCCATTGAGTAGACCCAGGGACTTCATTGCTAACAACAGTCCATATCTCATCATCAGAATTATCGACATCGGTTATTCTGTCCGATAACTGCATATTTACCACATCTCCTGTTTGTAATGTGATTTCTTCAATATCAGTTAAATCAATATTTGGAGCGTCATTAACATTCAATACATGGAAGGTTACAACTGTATCAGAATATTTCACGCCATCACTTGCTCTGACTGTTATGTCGACTATCCCGTATTGATCATCATCAAGGGAGACAACTGACAAAGAGTGACCGTTCAAATTAGCTTCAACAAGAGTCTCATCTGAGATACCTAACAAAGACAATGAAAGACCAGCAACTGCTACCGGATTCCCTGCATCATCGGTATCTGAAAGGTAATTAGTGAAAGTAATACTACCATATCCACCCTCCTCAAATGATTGAGTATTAATTGGAGACCAGCGAGGCGCACCGTTCTCTATTACATTAAATAAAATTAAACCAGAATTCACATCATCCCCATCATCTACATTAAAATAAATCCCTTGAGGTAGTGGATTTCCATGGCTGTCTCGCACAACTTGTGAGAATCTCACATTAATCTCAAGATTTATTGGATCCCATGAAATAAATCCTGGATCGTCACTAGAAATCTCTAGCATCTGTAGAGGAGTCTCGGCATCATTGATTAGGCCAATTATAGATACTGATTCATCAGTATCGACTTTCACAGTGGGCATACCAGCATATTCATTGCTACTACTTGAGTAAATTACAGGAACTGAATTTTGTAATATAAATGCATTATTTGATTCAAGCCATTGACTACTCTGACCTCCTGCATCGGTCCACATAATTCTAAGATCGTAAGATCCTACTTCTGAATTTAATTCAGTATTAATAGTATAAAGATATCTAGAATTGCCACCATTCCCAATTATTTCTGGCACATCTAACCAAGTATCATCCCATAATCCGGAGTTTGATTTTGAATATTGTAAAGAGGGATACATAGAATCCATTGTATCTACTAAATCATTAGCAATTGCACTGACTTCGAATTGTACAGTACTTCCTCTATTTACGTTTGGTGATGAAACTGCAGTAGGTTTACTCGGAATTGGGGGCAAGTCATGTAAGCCTGAAACATCTAGATAGTTATTGCTTGCAACTCGGTCACCTTCTAAGCCACTAAGCCTGGCACGGAATACTGAAGTTCCCGATGGCTGCACTTCAATAGAAGATGTGTCGAAATTAACAGATATTGATTGTGTAGAACCAGTTGCGAGATTAGATCTAATTGTTGCACCACCTAAGTACTCCTCTTCAAGTCCATTCAAGTAATAAATATCGACATTGCCACCTTCAGAATATGAATCTACACCATTATTTCTTAAAGTTGAACGTAATAATAAATTATCCCCTTGAACGAAACCAGGATTCCCCTCAATTATGAAATCTGAAATTCCAATATCTACTAATGGAGCCATGTCTAGATCAACAGCAGCATAGAAACTATTGTATGTACTATGAGGTCCATCCATTAATGCAATTACTGGCCAGAAATTTTCGTATTGAGTATTTCCACCTGCTGCTCGAACAATACTCAGAGGTTTATCCCAAGAAAGTTCAGAAGGATTACCCGGAGATAGGATCAATTGTTCAAATCCATTATCATTAGTGTTTAGTAACCATGATCTCCAAACATGATGAGGTTTGTAACCATCGTCATAATTCTCAGCCCCTGAATGTTCAGTAACTGCTGCATAGACATAAACAGAAACCGAAGGTAAAGAACCTAGGTAAGTAACAGTAAGGTCAGTAGTTACTGTTTCACCAGATGTATCTAAAGAAGTTGATAATTCCATTGAGAAATCTGATGACGATGGAGCCATACAACCTCCTGATGAAAAGGTATTGTCATAGAAATTAGTTCCTCCAGCACCTACCTTGTAACAACTACCTGTCTGTTCATCTGCGAAAGAAAATGTAGGATAACCACTAGATGCTGCCATGACGTGATCTCTGCGTGAACCTGAACTACCAATAGAATCAGAAGGCCAACCTGTGCCAGAACCCTGGAAGAATGAGATATAAGTGAAGTCTTCAGGATTTGATGTTTTGAGGTTGTTCAATGATGGAGATGCACTGCTCATGCAAGGGCCACACCAATGTGCACCAACATATTCTCCAAAAACAGTGTGCCCAGGACTTGATGCGAATAATGGTGCCGCTTCCATTTCTAACTCATTGAATCTAGAATCTGGCTCTTCGGAGCCGATTAAACCAACTTGAGACATTGTCAGCATTAAACAAACTAATGACAGCGCAGAAAGAGAGGATGACAATTTACTACGTAGCATCGTTAATAGCCTTTACAACGTTTACTATAACCTTAGCGATTTAATGATTAATAGAAAATCGTAAATTTATGGTTGATTTAATAATCAAATGACTTGAAATCATAGAGCCTTCGCGAAGAGAATGATGGTTGGAGTCAAGGATTCACAATGGGTTGCTCTAAGGGAAGACGATGGAAGAGCGTATTTACTACAAAATAAACCAGGAGAAATTAAAGTCAAAGGCCTAGGAAGATTTGATGCAATGCAATTATTAGATGGTTATTCAATTGGAGAACGAATTACTGTAGGGCAGAAATCACTTACTATAGTCCAAGCCGCTTTACCTGAAGCTAGGCGTAATATGTTTAGACGCGCTCAAACTATAGGCATAAAAGATTCTGGATTTCTACTTTCTTGGATGGGAATTGGTGTAGGAAGTCGCGTATTAGAAGGTGGCCATGGATCTGCTGGATTGGCAATGCATATAGCTAATGTTTTAGGCAACACGGGTACTTTAATCTCAGTAGAAATTCGTGACGAACATGCACAAGTAGGGAAATTAAATATGGATAGACTAGAAGAAATTTTACCGGAATTTCCAGATTGGCACCTATTTGTAGGAAATCTTGTAGATGTAGAAGAAAAAGTTAAACAAATATGCGGAGAGATAGATGCTGCAATCATAGATATGGCAGAGCCATGGACTGTAGTAAATTCGATTATACCAACCCTAAGAATCGGAGGAAGAATTGCTTGCTATTGCCCTACTACTTCACAATTAGAAAAATCTTGGAATGCATGCGAAAACGCGGGGTTAGAGATAGAATGGGCTGGAGAAATAATTGAACGAAAGTGGAGTAAAGCGAGTAAAGGTGGAGTGAGACCAGGGAATCAACCCATGGGCCATACTGCATTTTTGATGATAGCAGCGAAAATTGCATCTGAGGAAGAAGAATAGATTTGATTCATAACCAAGTATTCGTCCGCACATTCATGCGAGACAGTAGCGAGTGGGAGCCTACATCCTATAGAACACATACAATAGGGCAAATTGTAAGCAATGGCTTGACATTGGTCGACAGCGAAGTAAGTATTGCGGGATACGCTGAAACTATACGTGGTAGAGGGGCTATTTGCTTCTTAATGTTGAGAGATGGGACAGGACACATTCAAGCATTCCTAAAGAAAGACAATATGGACCCTGATACTTTTGATTTAATCCAGTCTGCAACACGAGAATCGACCATTCATGTAACTGGTAAAGTAGCACAAAAAAGACCTCCCAAAGTAGCAGAAGGAGAACCATTACCTCCACCTGAGTATGAAGTTAATGTGACTTCAGGTGAAATTCTTGCTACTGCAGCCACACCTCTACCCGTGGGAGTTATTGATGATGTTAAAATCGGTCTCGACATTAGATTGGATAATAGACACCTAGATCTACGAAGATCACACGTAAATGCGATGTTTCAACTAAGAAGTAAAGTATTACAGTACGGTAGAGAACATCTCATAAAGGAAGGATTTATGGAAATGAATAGTCCAAAAATTATCGCTAGTGCTTCAGAAGGAGGGACCAATCTATTTCCAATGATGTATTTTGACACACCTGCTTTCCTCAGCCAGTCCCCTCAACTTTACAAACAATTAGCGGTCCTTGGAGGTCTCGAAAGAGTTTTTGAGATAGGGCCTGCATTTAGGGCTGAAAAACACGACACATATCGGCATCTTAATGAATTTATATCATTCGATATTGAAGGTGCATGGATGAATGATGAAGACGTCATGGGAGTTCAAGAACGTATGATTCACCATATTTGGTCTTCAGTTTCAGAAAATGATATGAATTTGATAGATGTGATCAACCAATATAAATCTAGTCAAGGAGAAGATACTATTTCTGTAGAAATACCTCAATTACCATTCCCAAGAATTTCATATTGTGAAGCTATAGAAATTGTAAAAGCAGGAGGTGGCGAAATAGAATGGGGAGACGATATAGAAAGCCATCATTGTGATTTGATAGCAGCGAAATATCCAGGTTTCCATTTCTTACCTCGATGGCCAATGGCTATGAAACCATTTTACATCTACCATAATAAAGATGAGAAAAGTAGTACAGGAGGACAATTAAGTAGAGGTTTCGATCTAAATTATGGCCGTGATGAAATGACAAGTGGCGGTCAAAGAGAACATAGAGTAGATATGCTCGAACAAAACCTTAGAGATATGGATCTTAATCCAGATGACTTCAAATTCTATACAGACGGATTCCGTTACGGCGCTCCTCCTCATGCAGGTTGGGGATTAGGTGTTGCTCGTTTACTAATGGTACTCACTGGTGCGGGGAATGTGAGAGAAGTTGTATTATTCCCCAGAGATAGAACTAGAGTTACACCCTAAAGGAAAAGTAAGAAATATGCTTCCACAGTTGAAAATGTTTCTTGATATTGTTAGTACCTCTGATGATGTATTCGGCATTCCAATAAAAGGTATGATTTCTAAATTATACAAAATGTTCTTTGCTGCAATGATTGTATCATTAGTTGCTGGAATAGGTTTGGGATACTTGATTTTTGTAGTTATTCTTTGATCATAATTACAAAACACATCACCGAAAAGAATGGGTATCAGTAACCCCTGCGCTAAATGAGAATTATGAGCAAGCCGACCTTTGCATATTTACTTCTGAAAGAACACCCATATGGCAGAGAGATGCTGAAACAATTAATCTCAGAAGGATTTATACCTAGTATTATTATTTCAGAAAATTCTAAAATCGCTGACGAAGAAAGAGAAAAATTTCTTACAAGAATAGAGGGAAATCCGATAGCTCCAGAGATAGGAGTACAATTGAGAGAATTGTTGACAAAAAATATACAAGTTGAAAATATAGAGGTCAAGATACATAATTCTGCTGAAGTCATGCCTCACCTTATTGGCTTAGATTTAGATCTCATCGTATTCGGTGGGACGAGAATAATTAGAGGAGAAATATTAGATTATCCAAAACACGGAGTAATCAATAGTCATCCAGGGCTATTGCCGGAATGTAGAGGTTCAGCATCCCCTGCTTGGAGTGTATACCATGATATCCCGATAGGGGCATCCACGCATTTCTGTGACAATGGAGTGGACACTGGTCATCTTTTGCTAAGGAGAGAAGTCGCTGTTAAAAGAGGTATGAAATATGAAGACTTATGCTATGAAACACTAGTTTTAGCAGGAATTTTGATGAAGGAAGCATTGATGGCTTATGAGGAGGGGAAGTGGGATCAAATGCGTCGGCCTCAAGGTGAAAGTCCCAACCCAACTTTCCGTAACGCTCCTGATGAAATCTTAGAAGTGGTAAATCAGAAATTAGAAGATAAAACTTACGCTCATTATGTAAACTAGGTGTGAAAAATGGAAAACTTACTCGATACTAAATTCCCATATGCAGACAATATTCTAAAGGGGAAAACCGCGCTTGTTTGCGGTGCATCAAAAGGAATAGGAAGAGCCACTGCTCTCATGTTAGCGAGAGCTGGGGCTCAGGTCATAGCCTGTGCAAGGTCACCTAATGAATTAGAACTATTATCTGAAGAAATGCATGGTGATAATCACATCATATTAACTTTAGATTTAGAAAATATACCTCTACTAGAATCTAAAATTAAGGAGCTGATTAAACAACAACCAATACATATACTGATTAATAATTCAGGTGGACCCCCAGGAGGACCTCTTCTATCTAACACAATAGATGATTTTGAGGCCCCTTTCAAAAGACATCTATATGCGGCCCATACTATCACTCGTATCCTAATGCCAGCAATGAAAAGTGAAGGTTATGGAAGAATTGTAAATGTAATTTCTACATCAGTTAGAGAACCTATAGACAATATCGGATTATCAAATACACTTAGAGGCGCAATGGGATCTTGGGCGAAGTCACTATCTCGCGAATTAGATCCTTGTATAACAATAAATAATATACTCCCAGGTTTCACAGATACAGATAGACTCGAATCTCTTGCTGGATCTATTTCTAGTAGAACTGGAGAATCAATCGAACAAGTACAAGAAAAATGGATGAGTTCTGTACCTATTCAAAGATTAATTGACCCTTTAGAAACTGGTGCAGCAGTGACTTGGCTCTGTCTTCCGAGTAGTGGAGCAGTGAGAGGAATTAGCCTAGCAGTAGATGGCGGAAGAATGCGTTCAATATGAGTGTGATATAGTGCAATTTGATATTTTTTTCTCAATCTCACAAACACCTGATACAACAGGTTACATCCCTTCTGAAAATGAAATGTTCTCTAATTTCTTAGATCAAGTAGAGTTAGCAGACGAATTAGGATTTGGAGTAGGTTGGGTTGCACAAGCCCATTTATCTACTGAAATACAAAAAAGAAATACTAAGCCAGTAGTTCCGCATTATCCAGGAGAAGTAGGATTATGCACAGACTTCTTCCAAATCGCACAAAAAATGTTCTCAAGAACTAAAAGAATGGATGTAGGCAGTGCAGTGTTATCAATCCTAGCTTCGGGGGGACCTATAGCAATAGCAGAACGTGTAGGCTCATTTATTGCACTACATGGGATGATGGAAGAAGAAAATAGACGCTTACACATAGGATTCTCTGCAGGAAGATTTGAGTTCATGGCTAGGCCATATGGAATAGTGCCTAGGAATGAAATCGAAGAAGCGGCATGGCCTGCTCTCAGAGGACAAATATTTGCAGAAGCATCAGAAATATTTCTAAGATTATTAAGTGGAGAAGTAATTTCATCAGAAATGATTAGAGATACAATTCTAACTAGAGATAATTTTAGATCTGATGAAGACTGGGAGAAGGTACAATTGGCTTCAATGAAACATAATGATAGTAATGATTTACCTGAATTGATCGAAATACCTCACAGATATGATTTCGAGGAAATCAAGACCATACCTCAAGAATGGAGGCGAGAATTACTTAATTTAGTAGTGGGCAGCCATGATCCAAAATTACAAATTGAAGTTAATAAATGGAGGCCAGTACAAGTTTTCAACCTCAGCATAACTCCGGCTCATGTCATTGATGCTACACATGAAAGGATGAGGCAATACTATCACCAAGATGGAGGTGAATGGAATAGGAATATGATGCCACGTACAATTATGGTATTCATAAATAATGAAGAAGGTTTGACATCAGAAGAACAAAGCCTTGCTGCTAAAAAAGAGGCGAAAGCAGCTCTTACAACATACTGGAGTGCATTGGAAGGTACAATAGACCCTGCAAAAGTAGAGCGTGCTAGCGATAATGCAGTTATTGGAAATGTGGAAGAAGTGGTAGAACAGATTTCACAACGATTTGACAGTAATGATAGGCTGATGTGTTGGTTTGATTTTTTCAATCATGACAGTGAGAGAGTAAAACGGGACATGACAGCTTTTATGGAAAAAGTAGCACCAAATATTGAGGAGAGAAAATAAATGAGCGAGAAAAAAATCATTAGACCATCATCTGTTTCCCCCGGAAGACCAGGGTCAGCAGTATTTCCGACTAATCCGTTGGGAGAAAAACATGAGGGGATAGCTACAGGAAGAGACGTAGAATGGGAACCTTTAGTTGATTTTAGAAGGATGGACATTTCAGAAAATACAATCCATGGAGCCGTTGCTTGGGCGCATGGAGATGAAATTGTACATTCATTCGGAGGCAATGTACTTGTTTATGGAAGATCAATGATGAAGCCATTAATGATGAAAACTTTTGCTAAGGTATTAGATGATGAGTTGAACTGGGAACAGAAAGCAATTTCATGTTCTTCACATAATGGCGACACTGAGCACGTAGCCGCAGCCCAGTCAATTCTAACTGAATCTGAATGGGGACTTATGCAATGTCCATTAGATGTACCATTAATTCAATTTGGAAGACAGGTTAGAAGACCAAGAAGATGGTTTCATACATGTTCTGGAGAACATGCTGCAATGTTGAAGGGACTTCGAAAAATGGGAATGAATAGAGCCGGATATACTTTGCCAAGTTCACCATGGTTTCCTATGTTCCTAGATGTTCTTAGAAGTTATATGAATAAGCCAGATTGGGAACCATTGAGAGTTGCTAAAGATGGCTGTGGTCTTCCAACTGTATCCAATACCGTCGATGAACTGGCGGTAATGTTTGCGGGCCTTGCAACTAATAAAAATGAAGACTGGATTTGGGAGGCAATGAATAGAAGTCCTGATTTAATAGGCGGATTCAATCGTTTAGACTCAACATGTCTTAAAGCAGGAAATGGGAAATTAATAGCGAAAGAGGGCGCAGATGGATTACTCGGCCTATCAATAGAACATCCAGACTGGCCAAAAGGCCTAGGTGTGGTAATTAAAATTGCACATGGATGGAATTCTCAAGCAACTTGGTATGTCGCAAGAGCAGTTTTAGGAGTTTTAGGGATTGAATTGAGAAACCCATACCCATTGCATCGCCAAAAGGCATTTATTGTCTCTGGGATTGTTCCTGAAAAATACCAAGAAGCTCTAGAAAAAGTCGTGACATGGGACGAATGGGATCCCGATCAAGACAGATTCAATCTTGATTGGAATGAGTATTCAGCAGGTATGACACGTAAAGACCCATTTTCTAATGAAGGCGGGTTGGAGGGATAAAGTGAAACTCCAAAATTATATCTCAGGAACATTTGTGGAACCTGACTCAGGAGAATGGATGAATGACTATTCACCCGCTACTGGAGAAATTATTGGCAAAGTGCCAAAATCAAATGAAATTGATGTGGATAGAGCAGTTAAATCTGCCAAAGAAGCATTGCCATATTGGTCTTCTTTGACACATAATCAAAGAGCAGACTGGTTAGATAAGATTGCAGATTGTTTAGAATTAAAGTATGAAAATATTGCATACTTAGAAAGTAAAGATACGGGGAAACCAATTTCTTTAGCGAGAGAGGTTGATGCCTATCGTTCAGTGAAAAATTTCCGATTTTTTGCAAACATGATAAGAGATTTAGAAGTAGAATATTTTGAAATGGAAGATGCCACGAATAGAGTAATCTACAAACCAGTAGGAGTAGGAGCACTCATAACACCTTGGAATTTACCTCTATATTTGCTTTCATGGAAAGTTGCACCTGCAATAGGAATGGGTAATACGGTGATTTGTAAACCAAGTGAATTGACACCAATGACTGCAGATTTATTGATGAAAACAATTGATGAAATTAATTTACCAAAGGGGGTGGTTAATCTTATTCATGGAGATGGAAAAGGTGCAGGATCACCGTTAGTATCTCATGATGGTATCGATCTAGTATCATTCACAGGAGGAACATCTACGGGATCAATAGTTGCACAATCAGCAGCCGCATCATTTAAGAAATTAAGTCTTGAATTAGGTGGTAAAAATTCAAGTATAATTTTTAACGATTGTAATTTAGAAAAAACTGTCACAGGTGTAGTTAGATCTGGTTTCTTGAATCAAGGACAAGTCTGCCTATGCGGAAGTAGAATACTCGTTCAAGAAGGAATTTATGATCAATTTACACAGAAATTTGTTGAAGAAGTTGAGAATATGAAAATAGGTGACCCTTCGGATGAAAATACAGCATTAGGGGCATTAATATCTCCTGAACACTTATCAAAAATTGAAGAATATATACGAATTGCTAAACAAGAGGGTGGGAGAATTCTTACAGGAGGGTATCCATGCCTACCAAAAGAGTTTGAAAATGGAAATTGGATAGCTCCTACAGTAATTGCTGACTTAAGTGTAGAATCACGTTGTTCAACTGAAGAAATATTCGGACCTGTCGTAACTATTCATAAATTTACTAATGATGAACATGCAATTCAAATTGCGAACAATACAAGATATGGCTTAGCAGGTAGTATTTGGACCGAGGATTTGGAGAAAGCGAACAAGGTCGCCGAATCAATTCATACTGGAATGATATGGATAAATACATGGCTTCATAGAGATTTAAGAACTCCGTTTGGTGGAGTAAAAGATTCAGGTATAGGAAGAGAAGGAGGAAGATGGAGCATAGGATTTTTCTCAGAAACAATGAATATTTGTACCAAGCATGATTAACGGCGGTTCTTTCTACCTTTTCCTCTCTTTGCTTTACCAGATTTAGAATCCCAATTCCGTCCCGGTTTATTCGACCAAGAACTAGTATCAACGTCTGAATAATTGCTTTTTTCTAGCTTCTTTCTTAATCCCCTAGGCAATTCTTGGACTGATTGAACGTCGAGTTTGATGCCAATATCCTGTTCAAGTCTACGTATACCTTCCCCTCCTGAACCAATCATTGAACCTATTGCAGAATCATCAACATAAACAGCAGCAGATGAATCTGTGAGGAATTTTGCATGTTTCACAGTGATACCAGTTAGCCTAGTTGCCTCCCTCTTCAGTTCTTCTGCAGCCAAATTCCAAGCGGGACTACCTCCATCTTCGCCTGAACCGGTTACGGGAACAACAGCAATTTCTGAGCCAAAGGCAAACATTTCATGAGTTAAACGATTGGATGGGAACTCTCTAATTTCAATCACTGGACGGCTTAAATCTGATTCCATACCAGTAGGTGCTCTAACTACCATTTTCAGTTCTAGAACTTGGTTTATTTTTCCTTTTTCAATATGAATAACTGTATCTAGTACTTGAGAAATTAAACCAAGTTCTACTTTACCAACTAGCCTCTGTATAGCCTGAAGACCACTATTAGCATGAGTAACTCCTAAAAGACCGACTCCTGCTAATCTCACATCACCGAATATTTCGAAATCACGCGCTCGGCGAACTTCATCAAATATTACAAAATCAGGCCTTAATAAGAAGATAATTTCAGCTGTTTTCTCTAAATCCCCTTCTAAAGGTGCATATTGTGTCACTCTCTGGGGAACTTGTAAATCCCTAGGAGATTCCATAGTTTTTACCATAGCACCCATTTCTGAGTCAAGATAAGAGGCTATTGCTTGAGCAAAAGTGGTTTTCCCAGAACCAGGTTTACCTACAACAAATATTCCTCTATGGTGGTTTGAAATTCTATTAATTAATTCTTGATCTAACTTATAATCAGATAATTGTAAATTAGCAACTGGGCGGACAACAGTAATTTCCCATGCATCAGAGAATGGAGGCCAGGCACAACTAACTCTCAAATCTCCAATCTGCATAACTTTGCAACCCTCACGTTCAATTTCTATAAAACAATCAGAACGTGCTGAGTTTTGCTCAATAATTAATGACAAATCATCTGAAAGATTTTCTAAAGATGGTTTGTCCCACAATTCTCTTTCGAGTTCATTAAGACTCAAAGAAGAAATATGCCCACTTTTGACTCTAGGCTTACATTCAGCCTTCAAGAATACAGTAGAGACGGAGTCATCCAATAGCAATTCTTCGAGAATTTCAGGTAGAGGTGGATGATCTCCAAACGATGCCATATACCTAAGATGGGCTCTTTAGATTTCATGTTTGGCCTATTATTGGAAATAATGCTTCAATTAACTAAACATCATCTGAATCATAAAAAAGGCGGTAAGACTGAAAGTATAGTTGTTTAGCCACGCATGATAACATGGTATCTGTTGGAATAATTGGTTTAGGTTCATATGTCCCTCCTAATGAAATGAGTAATGAAGATTGGATGGAATTTGTAGATACGAGTGATGAGTGGATAACAACAAAAACTGGCATGAAGAAAAGAAGAATTGCAAGCCCTGATGTATGTACTTCGGATCTTGCAGTAGAAGCATGTAAACAAGCTCTAAAAAATGCAAATTTACTTCCCAAAGATATCGATTTACTGATTTTGGCTACTTCTTCACCTGACGTCCCTTTGTCATCTACGGCAGGAATTATTCAAGATAAATTGGGATGTGTAGATTGTGCTGCTTTTGATATAAATGCCGTTTGTGCAGGGTGGGTGCATGCACTAGATGTAGGGTCAAGATTTGTAGGGACTAGTGGATATGAAAATGTTCTTGTTGTTGGCTCAGAAATATATTCAAGAATCCTAAATTGGAAGGATCGGGCGACATGCGTATTATTCGGAGACGGAGCGGGTGCAGCTGTTCTTTCAAAAGTGAAATCAGGAAATGGGATATTAGGTTCATGGTTGATGTCAGATGGTTCTGGATCTTCAGTAATTGAAATACCATCAGGAGGTGTCCGAACTCCATTTAACTCAGATAATTTTGAAGAAGGACAACAGTATTTCCATATGGATGGAAGAGCAGTTTGGGACTTCGCAATCGAGGCTTTTCCTCAAGCAGTAACTAATGCTCTTTCAAAAGTGGGGAAAACAATAGATGAGGTTGACCTGATTATCCCTCATCAAGCCAACATAAATATCATAAAAAAAGGAATGGAGAAATTAGGCCTAGATATGGAAAAAACATTCACTAATTTACATAAATATGGGAATACTGCGGGTGCAAGTGTACCAATTGCAATGCATGAAGCAATGGATAAGGGACTGATAAAAGATGGAAGTTTAGTAGTTACTGCAGCATTTGGTGGCGGACTAGCATGGGGAGCTAACGTAATTCAATTCTAATAGTTATGAAACTGAACCCAACCACCAGTAGCGGCATCGTGCCTTAATATTGAATCATCAGAATTTTGACACCAAACCTGTCCAGTTTCATCTGCCCAAACTTTCTGACCATACTCATTGACAGGGGTCCCCTCAGGAGGAGTTATTTTTTGTGGCTTAGGTGGAGTGGGTAATTCATCAAGAAGTGCATCAATGTGAGAGGTGCTTCTCATCTCTTCTACCACTGGCTTTTCGTCCTTAGATTCAACATCTGTTAATTCTTGATTTCCAATTTCGTTCACTGCAGGCATCCCTTCATAGGCGTAATCAACTTCAATCGTTGGTTTTTCTTCTTCAGAGGCGTCTCTTTCATCTAACTTATTTTTACGTAAGCCAATGACACCTAAGAAACCAATTATTACTAGTATTGAGATACTCACAAGAATACTCAGAACAAACTGAAAATCATTCTGAAAATATTTGAGGCCGGGGTGTGAGTCTGAATTATCTCCTTTACCATCGCCATCAGAGTCTTCCCACTCAGATGTATCATTAGGGAAAATATCATCTGAATCGATGTAGCCATCATTATCAGTATCTGCCAATAATGGATTAGTACCATATTTTATCTCATCAATATCTGATAGACTATCCCCATCATCGTCAGTATCTGCATTGTTCCCTATTCCGTCATTATCTGTATCTACCCATTCTGAGCCATCTAGGGGGCTCCAATCTTCAATATCTGGATAATTGTCATTATCGTCATCTGTATCTATTAAATCACATTCAAGATCTGAATCAGTGTCCAAAGGGATAGATTGTGATAGCATAGGATCTGTTTCACAAATTAATTCTATAGAATCTGACCACCCATCTCCATCATCATCTGTATCTGAATTATCACCTATACCATCTCCATCAGTATCAGTATCTTCAGAGGGGTCTTTGGGGAAAGCATCGAGTATATCGATCGTCAAATCGTTATCATCATCATTATCTTCGCCAATATCTTGACAACCGTCAGCATCTGCATCGCTAGATAAATTGCTTATCCAATTAATAATACCTGGAGTGCAATCATCTACTGAATCTATTCGGCCGTCTCCGTCATCATCTATGTCATCTAAATCAATGAGCCGATCATCATCTGAATCTAGCAAGCAATCGTCAACTGAACTGGCACCCTGAATAATAGTAATGTAATGTGTAGGGCATGCCCACAAGAATGTACTTCCTGGAGAATCAGTGTAGAAATCATATGGATTTATCTGTTGATTAGATTGAGCCTCATCTGATACATAATACCCTATATCTGCATCAATACAAGATGATTGTGCATACGATGGCTGGTAAGTTCCAGGCGAACAAGGAGTTTGAGAAATTGACATTGAATCAGAGGAGAAATATCCGGGTTCAGTAGAAATACAAACCGTTTGTTTAGTTGAAGGCTGGTAAGTACCGGGAGAACATTCAACATAATTTGATTGGCCTAAATTCAGAACAAAAGTACCTTCAGGAGCATCTAAACAAGAATCTGATCCCTCGGATGGCTGGTAAGTACCTTCTAGACAAATATTCTGAGACGAGGATCCTTCTGTAGATACAAAGTGACCAGAATCAGCAAGAATACAAGAATCAGGACTTATTGATGAAGACGAGGGATTATAGCTCCCAATCGAGCATGGTACTTGTTGATTCGCTGCAAATGATGAGACATAATGGCCAGGATCAGAATTATAACAACTAGATTGACCTGCTTGAGGCTGATAATTCCCTGGTTCACACGTAGTTTGATTCGTCGCTCCAAACATATCTACAAAATATCCAGAATCAGCATCAATACAAGAGGATTCACCACTATTGGGCTGGTAAGTTCCAGGAGAACAAATCAATTGTGATGATTCTCCTTCATTTGGTACATGATATCCGATGTCGGCATCTAAGCAGTCACTAGAGTTAGTTGAAGAAAAATTTGGATTATAGGTCCCCGGGATACATGGTGTTTGAGAAGGTGAACCTAGAATATCTACGAAATAACCTGGAGTCGCATCTAAGCAACTTAAACTAGATGTTGAAGGTTGATAAGTCCCTAGACTGCATTCGGTTTGAAATGCTGAACCATTAGTAGGAACATAATGTCCGGGTGCTGCCTCAATACATCTGAATTGACCCATAGACGGCTGGAATGTACCAACACCACAAGGTGTTTGAGATACCGATTGAGGGGCTGAAGAATAGTTCCCTTGGCTTGCTTGAATACAATATGATTGTCCAGAATAAGGTTGGTAATTACCAGGAGTACATGGACTCTGATAAGTAGATGCAGGAGAGGAAACAAAATTACCTGGAGATGCAAGAATACAAGATGTTTGACCCGTATTAGGTTGATAACTACCATTCGTACATGCTATTTGATTGGGTGAACCTGGAACAGACGTATAATATCCAGAATCTGTATCTATACAAGTTGTTTGAGCAGTTTGGTTTTGATATGTCCCTGCTAGGCAAGACTGTTGACTAGTGGCACCTACAGTATTGACATAATAACCAAGAGAGGCAGGGGTCTGTATAAAAGAACCAAATGCAGAAGTGTAGTAACCTAGTGTAGTCGTTAAACATCCTGATTGACCGGTTAGTCCTTGATAAGTTCCCGGAGAACAGGGTATCTGTGACGTCGCACCAGAGGTAGATACAAAGTAACCCTGAGCAGCGCTTGTACAAGATGCACTACCAGAGTTTGGCTCAAATGTACCAACAGAACATAACTCTTGATTTACCCCTATTTCTGCATCAATCAGATTATTGACATCACCGATTATTGAGGAATCGACAGTATTGAAATAGCTTAGATTCATATAATATTGACCTGTGAAATTTATTCTTTCAATTTCAATATATATACTTCGTGACGATGAACTAGAAGTGCTATTCGTACTAACTGATTTGGGACTAAAACCAGAACTATTGTTAGAATCAATGATACTGAGAGTTGAACTATACAAAGAAATACCGATTTCGGCATTTGAAGACTCGACATTTATCCATACTCCATATAATTTATCAATATCAATCATATAGTAATCGTACACATCTGAAGAGGAACTTATTCGAGCAGTGTAACTAGCACTGTTAGAACTTAAATTATTATAACTAAGGTTAGAATCACCTGAATCACCAGTAGAAGTAGATACAAAGCTACCAGGGTCTGAAATTTCACAAGATGTCGAGCCTATTTCTTGTTGATAGTAACCTTCTGGACAAATTGTTTGAGAAGGAGATGCTAATGAATTAACATAATGTCCGGCAGAAGCCTTACTACAAACTGATTTACCTGTTTGGTGCTGATACTCACCCAGAGGGCATTCAGATTGATATAATGCAGAAGATAATGAATAATGTCCAATAGAAGACTCGTTACATGTGATCCTTCCCCACGAGCCAAGATCACAATTCATCCATCGAGCAGGATTATTTGGATAAGGATCTGTAGGAGAGGGGACGCCGTCTCCATCGTCATCTCCAGCCATATGCACATCAAGCAAGTTAGTTATTCCATCACCATCCATATCTTGATCTGAAAAAGAAATTTCATGGCCATTAGAAAAATTCATCAGATAAGGAGATATTAAAAAATTCGTAGTATTATCGAATTGACCATCCTGATTCCCCCAGCAGAATATATCATATGAATTTGATATAGAACAAGTCGATTCTAAACCTGAGGTAATTGCGATCATATCATCTGAGATATTTGAAGAAGAAAAATCTACATACTGAGGTATATTGGTATTAGAACCCGTGCAACCACTTGAAGGTATAACAGAAGAGCACTGACCATTTCCAAGTTGACCATAGGTATTAACTCCCCAACAATTAATCGAACCATTATCTAGTATAGCACAAGCATGAGAATTAGTACCCTGAATAGAAATTGCTGAACGGCCAGAATCTAAAGACAAAGAGATTGAACCATTAGTCAACTGGCCACCAAGAGATGAGATAGTGTATGAATAGCCCCAACAACTAATTGAACCACTTGAAGAAATTACACATACACTATATCCTGGCGTTGATATTGACACCACACTTTCGCCAATCGAATGATTGACTATTACAGGTGTATTGCTGTCAGTAGTGGTACCATCAGCAAATATTCCGTAAGAATTATCCCCCCAACAAGACACTTCTCCTGTATTCAGTAAAGCACAGGTGAAATCTAAGCCTGCTGAAATTGATACCGCTGTTTTATTCACTCCAAGATTAACCGCAGTAGGAGAATTTCGATTACTATTCGAACCATCTCCTAATTGCCCCTTATTATTCCTACCCCAGCAAGATACAGACCCATCATCAAGAATAGCACAAAAGTGATTATTCCCTTGACTTAATGCAGCTGGAATTTTATCACCTAAATCTACATATCCGCTTAATAATTGTTGGTTACCTAAACCAAGTTGACCATAATTATTCAAGCCTGAGCAGTAAAGACTGTAATTACCTAAAAGAGAACATTGACCTGAAATTGAAATCACATTGCCTCCAGAGAAATTTGCTGAACCATTGATGAAAGAAACTACTGACCCATTATCAAGAACTAAGTTAGGGCTATCAGAGTTCATTTCAAAAACTGAATTTGAAAAAACATTTCCTTTTTCAGAACCAGGTGAATTAAGCCCAGATACTGATTTACTTGCAGAGAAATATTCATTTTCAGTCGAATCAATCTCTTCGGATGAATCAATGAAATTAAGAATTGGGACTGTTAGAAATAGTAAACAAATCGTGGCCGCAAGATATTTTTGCACTGGCATAATACTGGACATACAGCACTAGCGCCTATCTGGAGACTATCACTATTACTCTAGATTGATATAGTCATGCATCACATTTCAATACTTTTTTAGCAATCGGAGGAATCTCAAGATTAGCAGAACTGAAAGCCTGTTCAACGGAAATGAAGGGCGTATCTGATTTACGGCTTGCTCTAGCTCGGGAACTTATGATTCTCCAAGCACCTTTTTTACCGATTCCAGGGATAGATTCTAGCTGTTGTTGAGATACAGAATTGATGTCAAGATTTAATTCCACGCCTGAAATACTCCTCATGCCATGGCCAGTCACTAAGATATCAGATTCTGTTTCGAGAGGGATATGATAGGGGATTCCAACTAAAATTGGATAAGCCCCTATTTGTCGGCCAAAAGTAATTCCCGACTTACCATATATCGATGGATCTCTGTGTATTGGATTCAAGACTTGCTCGGGACGGCGTATTCTATCATCATGCGTTTCCCACCAGATATCCTTTAATATAGAACCAAGAGGAAACATTTCTTCGAGCAATGGCTTGTCTATATTTTCACGAACTTTCTGTTTAAATGAGCGGAAATCTACGTCTGAAATTTCCTGAAAACCTTGACCTTCGACCTGTCTTATATTAATACGTCTTAGCCACAATCCTTCTGAGCGTAAATCTTGCAATAATTGGAGATTCAATGAATAACTGTGTTTATTTTCACCGTTCAGCCCTGCTATAAAGTTAAGACCGGGGAGAAGTTTAGGGAGACCTCTGTCCCCCCTAACACGACCAAAATCATTGATGTGACGTATTGCGATTTTCAATTGTTCGGCATCACAATTTAACCAATTCATTTCATGAACATTAGGGTCAGCTGATTCTAAACCAAATGATAATACTGCGCCATCACTAAGAGTATCAATCATAGATTTGGTTATTTCTGTAGATGGTTCAATATTTTCAGCAACTATTGAAGGATTCCCATTATCTACATGTAATATGTTTAATCTTTCATCATTTCTTGCCCCATATAGAACCTTAGAAATCGGTTCGGGGTTAGGAATCGGATATTCCATATCTATGACCCCTTCTGCACGATATGTGTAGATGTCTGTTGCACCTCCAATTCTTATATTTCTTACACCAGAATCTATAGCGCCGGAAATTTCTTTCAACACATCATCTTCACTTCTCCAAAGAGGGACTCCTTTTTTCGGTTCTATACAAAATTTACATCCTCTCTTAAATCGTACGCAGCCTTGATAAAGTTCAACTTCATATGTTAAAGGCCCTGTGCGTCCATCTTCCGTAAAAAGATCAGGATGAGTGGTCACTGCCTTAGAAGTAGAACCTTTTTGGGCCCATAAAGACCATTGTTCTTTAGTTCTCTTACCGTGCTTCCAGATACCTGTTGAGATATAGTGGTTTAGAGATGCATCAATATCGTTAACTGCACAGAAAAGATTACTTCGTAAAGGAGTCCATCCAGAATAACGCCAATTTTTAATTGCCCACCCTCCACATAATATTGGTTGCTCTCTAGGAAATACTGCAAGAATTTCATCTAATTCTTTTTGACTGATCGGAGTTCCTCGAACATATTTTCCAGGAACTATTGAACCAGCTAGAACTACTGTGCCAGATAATTTCGATAAATCTCTACGTAGCTTATCTCTATCGTCCTTATTCTTAAGAAGAGATTTATATCTTAATCTCCATTGATCTATAGTGAGATACGTATATGGTATACCTCTAGATTCAAGGACACCACAAATATAACGAATATGAAAACCAAGATAGTTTGGAACTCCAAATGCAGCAGGCTCATCTTCATAGCCATCAATTACAAGCCACCCCTCCATATTGGTAGGGGAATCTAATACAGCCATTAATAACTCGCTTATTTTCTGCGGCGTGAACGCCTATCATTAGAGCCACCGCGTGACTCATTTGATTCTTGGACACTGATTTTTCTTCCATGAAATTCAAATCCGTCTAATTCCTTAACTGCTTTTTGGCCATCTTTTAGGCTAGAGAATTTTATGAAAGCAAAACCTCTTGACTTACCAGTCTCGCGATCTTTAGCGATATGGACCTCTGTTAGTTCACCATAGGTAGAAAATAATTTTCTTAAATCATCTTCATTGGCATCCCAAGAGATACTACCTACAAATAACTTGACTCCTGATGATTCAGCGGACTTTGCTCTAGCAGATTTCAGAACTGCACGCTCTGCAGATAATTCTTCTTTAGTTGCAGTCCCATCATTGACCTTATTCATACAATCACGGCATCGTATTGGTTTCCCAGGTGTGGGTTTGAAAGGAACTTCTGTAGAACTCGAACACATAGTGCAAGTGGTTTTGTGCATTTCTCTACGTTGGCCCCCTGAACGATTACCTCCTGAACGGTTATTGTTGCGCATTTTAGCAACAAATGCTGGAACTTCATGATTTATACCTCTTCTAAAATCTGCTAGAGGAGAAAGATATGGACGAACTCCATCGTGTCCAAGCATTTTCTCAGCCTCAGATGACCATCTTTCTCCAGGCCTATTTAGAGATTCAACATTCGCCCCTTCAGGTATAGTATATCCATGCCCAAATCCGTTAGAAAGTACACGATATCCGCTATAATCACACCTAGGGCATGATACATTAAAATCAGGTAAGGAATCACTTTTCTGTAGTATTTCTCCACAAGGAGGACATATTGCATGCAAAACTCCTAATTCAGGATTTTCACGAGTTGACGCTTTGAGCATAGGTTCAAACTGAGTTATTTTAGCCCGGACTATGTCTCTTGAACGCATTGCATCACCAGCAGACGGGATGTATCGATCGACAAAGTCTGTAACATAAATATCAGCGAATAGTTTCAAAGCAGGGATTGTCCTCTCTCCACCATCTTTATTTTCAATATGAAGAATTCTGATTTCGGCAGTTTTAGCATTGAGACGATTTACTTGACCTATCACTATGTCACCGATTTTAGGCATGTTAGCAGTAGAACCTTTAATCTGAACTGATATCGTCCCATTATCTTCAACTAACTTACCTGAGAGAGATGCAAGAAAACCAGAATTAGTAGAAATTATGCCATCTCCCAAAGTTAATCCTTCGTCGACTGCAACGGATGTTCCCGGTGTGACGAAGTCGCCTGCTGAAGCATTCATTGTGCTGGCGACCGGTCAACCACGTATGAATAACACGGATGTTGAGAATCAAACATTTAGTTAGGGCATAGCCTCCAAAAACCTACTTTTGTCATGTCTCTCTGTCTTTTATGATGAGAATATTTAGCAGGTAGTGCAAAATCCGCTTCACCATACATCTCCACATCCCAACCTTTAGATTCGAAAAATGGACGGATGTGAGTTGCACTCGCACTATGGAGTAAATGAGCAATTGAACCATTTTTCAGAATCATTTCTAAAAAAGGTCTATCGGCTTTTTCTTTCTGTCGACCCCATGGAGGATTACAAATTATCAAATCGACTTTTTTCAAAAAGGTTTCACTGCTAATGTGTTCATTGACTATTAAACCAGAATTTCGAGCATTATGTTTAATTAAATTCTTCTCTAAAGTATTACACGCTTCAATGTCGGTTTCAACAAAAATTACTTGTTGAACTCCTAATTTCAACGCCGCTATACCTAATATACCATTACCTGCCCCTAAATCTGCTACTGTATAATTATCATTAATATCGCCAAATGATGCTATGTCAAAAAGTAAACGAGCGGCCAAATCACCGTCTGTAGAATACTGTTCTAAACTAACATCATTACAAGGATGTGGCTCTAAATCAGAGAGCATCATGGCAAGATGACGGATTCTCATAACCTATCGCAAATTGCTTATACGTTTGAATTAATTCTAATTAATGTCCTGTAAAGAACTATTCATCAGATTATTCGATTCATCTAAAATTCCATCTGCTAAAATTAATTCAGCCAAAAGTACACCGTAACCTGCTGCTCCAAGAATTGTATTATCAGATACTACTTTAAATCTTAATTTTTTTCCTGTGACTTCTATTTCCCCAATGGAAACCGCCATCGCTGCAGATAGATTTTGATTAGGATTTCTTGATTCAGAGCCAGACCATCTATGTTCTTCAACGTCTAATTTACCGTCTACAAAATTAATTATGTTAGTCGAAGAAGGAAGCCTTGAATCAAAAGATTCAAATGAATATTTTTGCCACTCTTCAATGACTTTGTGCGCACTTATTTCATTAACAAATTCGACCTCTATTGAAGCTAAATGCCCAAATTCGCGAGTTACACGCGAACACCAAACTTTACTCCCAAGATTTGCTTCTTGGAAAATACCGTCATATTTTTTCCCTAGAATTTTATTCAGCTCCCTTACCACACTCTCTGACTCTCCTGGAATTGCAGAATTTATTGGCATACCCATTCTGCCTTTAGTAAGAAGGCCCCTACCGCCTCCTGAAAGTGACTGTTCCGTTACTATATTCACAGACAAAAAGTCAAAATTAGAAATTAATGGATGTAAAGTCAAAGCTATAGGGACAACCATACAGTTGCTACATGAGATTAAGTATCCTGTCCCATAATTTTGAGATTCTAATATCGTTAAATGGTCTGAATTAACGGTAGGAATTACAAGTGGGACGTCACTATCCATTCTATGAGCCAATGCATGACTAATGACAACAAATCCTTCTCTAGCTAATCTCTTTTCTACCCTAATTGCTACATCTTCGGGTATGGCAGAGAAGATAATTTGGACATTTTCTGCCTTCAATTCGAAAATCAACTGATCGATGTCAACTAAGTCTTTGACTACAATATCGGGCAATTTTGGCCGGACTTCATCTAGGGACCAAGGTAATTCACTTATTTTCAAACCAACCGTAGAACTAGAACCAATGACAGATACTGGATTTAGCCAACTGTGATTAACCATTCTTTGAAGATAGCGTTGTGCTACAAGACCCCTTGAACCGAGAATTGCACAATTCACTTGTCCCGTATCTCCCATATGTATCGCAGAGGCGCAAAGTACGTAAGAACAACTGTTTATTGATTGACAAAATAGCACCTGTAGAGATTACTAAGTTTAAGTACTGTCGAATATCTATGTATAATATGACAGATTTGATGTTTTGGATAGTTACGGCTATATTGATTATTTTCACATCAGTAATCATCTGGACGATAATGACTCAGCGCATGACTAGAGTGATAGAAAAAACGCGCTCTGAAAGTGAAATGAAAATTACAGACTATAGGGCAAGAGAAGATGAAAGAAATATAATGAAGGAAGAACGAAATATTGCAATGTCTGATTCTTTCAAATTAATGGCTAGACAAGCTTTTGAAGATGTGAAAAATAATGCTGAAATTGAAAAAAAGGAAGAATTTAAGAGAGTAACTGATGATTTTTCAACCATTTTGAAAGAATACAAGAAATCAATGGACGCGATTGAAGCATCTATGATAGATAGAGAATCAGCGCTTAGAGAAAAGGTGGAAAATGTATCTCAATTGGGATTGAAGTTATCTGACGATACTAAAAACTTAACTAAGGCACTGAAAGGTGATTCGCATGCTCAAGGTGCGTGGGGAGAAGTTGTGGTTGAAAACTTACTACAGAGTATGGGATTTGTTTCAGAGAGGGATTATGTCAAACAATATAGTGAAACTGCAGTGGATAAAACACGTAAAAGAGCCGACTTCGTAGTATATTTACCAGATAATAAACAGGTAGTAATTGATTCAAAGGTATCATTAACTGCATACAATGAATTTGTAAATTCAGATAACGAATTGACGGCTAATACTTCAATTGAGAAACTATGTAAATCAATTAGGACACATGCATCCGACCTCTCAAGTAAAAATTATCAACATATGGATTCTATACAGACACTGGATTTTGTTCTTATGGTGGTTCCTTTAGAAAGTGCATATATTGCAGCATTACATCATGATCCAAGTTTGTATAATGACATGGTAGGAAACAGAAGAGTAAAGATAGTCAGTGGTACAACAATCATGTTAGCGTTAATGTTAATTCAAGAATTATGGAAAAGAGAAAACCAAAGTAAAAATCAGATGCAATTAGTAGAAAGAGCGGGGGCTCTGCATGACCAAGTTGTTCTTTTCTTAGAATCATTTACTGCTGTTGGATTCGAGTTGAAACAAGCATCAGAGAAGTTCGAGGAAGCTGAAAAGAGACTTGTTTCAGGGAGAGGGAATGTGATAAGACAGACAGAAATGTTAAGTATTCTTGGGGCTAAAAATAAAAAAGATTTGCGTGAAAAAAGTGGCTTGAAGAAATTAGCAGAAGAAGCAGAATTATCGAAAGAAGAGGAATGAATAACTACCCCCCTAGTCGAATATTATGATTGAGTGGCAGACTGGTAGGTATCATCCGGTAGTTAACCTTCCTGAGGAGTATGAAGTAAGGGACTTTACTAAAGGATCATACGAACCCTCGGAATTCGAATATGACATAGGTAAATATGATGAATTAAGACCAGGAATGTATAATACTGATTTGTTTAAAGACAATAGATTCTTGCATATTGGAATAGATATCGGAGCGCCAGTAGGAACTCCCTGTATGGCTTTTGAAGATGGAGTGATTTCTCATTTTGGATATAATCCAGAAGATGGAGACTATGGGAATGTCATAATTACAAAACATATTATTGGTGGAGTTCCAATTTGGGCATTATATGGGCATTTAGATTCTAATTCTATCTCTAAGAAGAAGATTGGCCAGAAAATTTCTCGTGGTGAAGTTATTTGCTGGATGGGAGATAAGCATGAAAATGGAGGATGGGAATCCCATCTACACTTTCAACTCTCGATAATTGAACCTAAAACTCACGACATGCCAGGAGTAGTCGACCCAGCAAACAGAAAAATTGCATTGATTGAATACCCAGACCCAAGATTAGTTCTCGGCCCTATATACTAGACCTTAGAGAGATGAGACTTGAGTTCAATTATTGAACCCATTTCAGATGGATCTACACCTCGCAATAGTGCTAGTGCGATACTTATCCAATCGGAAATATGAGATGCATAGAGTAATCTTTCTAGTAAACTTTCACCTTCACAGTCAATTATCCAAGAGTTTTCATTTGCAATATTTTCTAACATCCAGTTCATTCTAGAACGTATTCTAGGATGAATATCTTCGCATGAAAAATAGATTAAAGAATGTTCATTACTTTCTGAAGAAGCCCATGCAACTATCTCATTATGATTCATTTCAGGTAATTCTGTGGGACGAGCAAAAACATCTGAGTTCTCATTTAATTGATTAGAAAAGCGTCGACCAGCGCAACTTAAAACGGTAGGAGTAATTATACCAATTTGTTTACCAAGCATCGACTCTGCTACAGAAATAACCAATCCATTCCCTCCACTTATGTCTGAGTCTATCGATAGAGAACGTAAGCGGCTTAACATAGATGTGATTTCTTCGGAATTTGGCTTTTCAATAATACCTATTTCCCAACAAACCGCTAATTGAGTTCCGAATAAATGACCAAATGCTGAACGTGGCATTTGACCACTTGGAACCTGTAAATATAGGCACTCCTCATCCTCAGTAATGACTTTTTTTAATTCACCTCCTGATGAAATACCAATGACTGTACCTCCTGACTCTAATGCTTCTTTCACACCATCAAGTGTTTCCTCGGTATTTCCTGAATAAGACGTTGCAATTATTAACCAATCAGGCCCCCACCAAGAAGGTAAACCATAATCTCTCCAAACTACAAATGGCAGTCCTCCTGAGTGATCTGATAATGCAGAAAGATACATCCCCCCTGCACCGGAACCTCCCATTCCTAAACATAATACACCGGACCAATCAGTATCTTTGGGAATATCTAACTTAGAATTAATCGCTTGTTCAAAATCATCAATGAAATTACGAGTATATCTTGCCATGTCACGATGATCTAAATTTTTCAGAAGCTCGTCCATATCTCTCGGAATCATATCGCATCCTCCGCCGTAAACCCAGGTAGTGCCACCCATACATCATGTATGTAACCAATTCGTAATTTAGTAGATTTAATATCATCATCGTATGGGAGAGCAACTGTAGTCATGGTGTAATCTTGAGGGCTCATAACTTCCGCAGCAGAACTATCTCTATTCATAATATCGACAATATGTTGTTCCGAAGTTGAACAAATAATCCTCGCTTTTTCCATATCTCTCCATGTTGCTCCAGAGCGTTGAAAGAATTTTAAGCGGCGGATAATTGGTCCATCTTTCTGCCATGAATCAATTAACCACAAATCATTGTTCAGCTTAACGACATCTCCAACAGCATAGGCTGGCTTACGATAACTAACAGTAAGTCTAGTAATTTCTATTCCATCCCTCATTCCAACAACTGTTGAAGTTTCTTTTATTGTCCCACCAAATTTCTTTGTTAAAATTCTCCCCCAAGATCTTGCCATTGATTTAGAGCCTAGTTGCAAATCCCAACCCCCTGTCACTATACCTTCCTTAGTTATAAAAAACATAGGATCAGCTTCCATTCCCCCAAGCATTTCATCTAGAGTAGCTCTCAATTCTCTAAGCTCACTTTCCGACAACTTACGACCTGCTGAACGAAGTTGAACTATCGCTTCAAAGTAGGCACCATCTTTTCTCGTGCAAGGAGTACATATTGCATTACTAGTCTGAATTAATACCTCATAACTATCTTCAAAAAAGAAATTATCAATCGTGCCTGAAACATCTAAATGAACTCTGTTGGTTCTATCGTCAATTACTTGCAGAGCGAAATCAACATTAACATCATCTGCTCTATCATCAATTTCAAGATTATCTCTAATTCTTAAGTCTGCTAAGGTTTCATGTTCCATTTTTGACCAACGACCACGAATTTCATAGCACTCACACTTTGGACATCGAAATTGTTGAATCACTTTGGGCATTTTAGATAAGTTGACTCGCTTACGAAAACATACTTCGCATAGCCTATTTGAAGAAAGAGTAGTAGTATCGCCACAAACAATACAAAATGCGTCTTTAGACATGTCTCTCAACCTTTGCGAAAGCATCCTACATTAGAATCATTCGTGATAGAAAAATAAATCATTCTTCAGAATCGGTGCCCTGAAGTCTCCATTTTGCTTCTTTAATTCTAACTCTAGTATCATCTAACTTATGCCCAATGTAAATAATATAATAACACAGCAATGAACCTAATATCGAGTAAGCAATCACATATGATGTAAAACCGTTCAATGTACCACCTCATCATCTAATAATTGAAGAAGATTATTTAGTTCTGATTCAAGTTTATAAGCTAAAAATGTCAATATAGAAAGTCCGACCATAAGTATCCAGAATGAGAAAATACCAATCATAAGAACTTCTAACATTTTTGGGTCAAGTCCTGTTTCATCGGATTGTGCTATTACTACTGAAGGGTGTCTCTTCTGATAAACGCTAGTAGCAATTGCAGTTATCGGCACTAAAGCAAATCCAAATAATCCAATAGTAGAAAGTGTATCTCTAGTATCTATACCGTCAGGTTGAGAACGTCTAGAAAGTACGATAAAGAGTGTCACTGCAGTTAGTAAACCAAATGTATTCAATCTTAAATCACCCCAATCCCAAGGCACTCCCCATTCAGCAGAACCCCATATTGGTCCCGAAATAACTACGCCTAGACCAAAAAGTAAGCCTAAATCAGCACCAGTACAGAATAGAATCCACCCCCATTCTTCTCTTTTCAAAAACCAAGTAATTGCCCCAATAAATAATAGACAAAAAGCGATAAAAGAGGTCCAAGCAAAAGGAACATGCCAAAATAAAATTCGATAAGCCTCAGGTGAACGAAATGGAGGTGATTGAACCATTGGGGCATACGTATAACCCATTACAGCAGTCAGTAAAACTCCGGCACCACCAATACAAGTTAGGGCCCAACCATAGTGTTTCATTGAGACCATAAACATGCGAGCACATACTCTATGATGAATGCTCGTTTTCAGGAATCCGGAAGATACACTGATATTGCCCAGACTAGAATACTCACTGAGAAAGATAAAAATATCATTGATAAGGGTTCATCTAAAGAAAATCCGAAGCTCATACCATCATTCATAATCATCACCAAAGCATCAACTAATTCAAGAAACGGCCAGACTAATACCAATAGTAAAAGAGATGCTGCAGAAGCACCGACCCTTCTCAAATCAGAAACTAATAAATGGAGAGCAGATGCTGCAATTGCCACACTAAACATAACTATACCAGGAAGCCATAACCAAGAGGAAACAGCACCTAAATCTTCTCTTTGGACTCCAAAATCAGTAATAACTAACCAAGAAATATAAATTAATGGTAAAGGGAGGATGATTGATGAACCTATGATAGAGGAAAAAGTGCGAAATTTCGGCCCTATTACTGCTTCCCACCATCTACCACAATTTTCTTCAGCATACCTCGAAATTAATGCAGGAGGAATTACTACAGAGATAAATGAAGGTAATAAGATCATTGCTGCGACAAAATCTGGACCAGCCACTGATATCTCATCTTCATTTATCAATGTATGAATCAATAATAGTGCCAAGATAGATGGGATGAAGCGGCTTATTGTATCAATGGGATTTCTCTTTTCCATTCTGTAAGCCCAATGAAAAAGACTCGAAATTTTACTTATTTTAGCGTTACCAGAGGGTTCTGGTAGATCAAAATTAGATAAAGGATGTTTTTGCTTTTTGACAGAAACACCTCTTTTTTCATCAAATTTCATAATTCTATCTGCTGCTAACATAATTTGAGGATCATGTGTGGCCAGAATTACTCCATGTCCTTTAGATGCCAACGCCCTTAACCAGTCGACTAATAATTCCCTAGCGGATTCATCTAATCCTTCTGATGGTTCATCAAGTAAAATTGCACGAGGTTTTTCTGACATTACCGCAGGTGCTAATCCTGAAAGTACTGCGAGACGTCTTGCTAACCCTCCTGAAAGCTGTGAAATCCTGTCTGATTTACGATGTTCAAGCCCCCAATAATTGAGTAACTGAGATACTTTAGTTGAATCATAATGACAACCAGAAACTGCTAGGACTGTAGTCAACCTCTCTTCTATTGTTTCCTCCCCTGACATTCCATTTTTTTGTAGCGTTAATCCCATAGGTGGCAAAGAACCTCTTCGACCTTCTGAGTCTCTAACAAGTTTCATCTCAAAACCTTCATTCCTCCAAGAAATTAGACCCGAAGAAATTGCATGCATGCCTGCACTAGATTCAAGTAAAGTGGTCTTACCACAACCATTTGACCCCACAAGAGCAACTACTTCTCCTTCGAATAATTCAAAGTTCATTTCTGATATAATGAGGCGATTGCCTCGGTGAATATCTAAATCCGAAATCTGGATTAGCGGCAGCACACTCACATACCTCCGAGGGTGGTTCATCGTTTGAGACGTTCGTCAAAGAATCGAAGGCGCTATTGCTAGAATACCTGCGGGTATGATTTGTGACAACCAACTCCGGAGGTGATATGTTTTTGTCAGACTTAGAAAATAGTGATGTGATATTTTTATCAATCTATATTGTCGTAGCACTAATACCATTCATTAATTCTTACAGACAAAAGACAAGTGTTGCTTTAGCAATGGTTTTGTCACTACTCTTAGTAATGTTAGTTAGGTTTATTTTAGCAATAGCAAATGTTGGATTCAATGAAATAGAACTTTTAGCAATGATTCCGGTAATATCAAAAAATCCTGATCAATTATATCGATTTGTAACTGCCGCTTGGTTGCATGCAGATTGGTTACATGTTCTCTCAAATATTCTTGTTATAGGGTTGGTTGGTGTTCCTTTAGAGCAAAGACTAGGCAGTAGGAGATGGGTAATAGTATATTTCTTAGGATTTATTGGAGGTAATGTCGCATGGGTCATGACACATCCAGAGTCCCATAATCCTGCAATTGGAGCCAGTGGAGCAGCATTTGGACTACTAGGTGCCTACATGGCATGCTGGCCAAATGATGAAATTGAATTCCCTCTATTATTCTTGATAAGAGCGTGGCCAATATGGTTAATTGTATTTGTCAGGTTAGGGCTAGAGATCTATCAAATGTACTCCATTCAAGAAGGAACTTCGGGGGAAACAAATATTGCACATATGGCACATATTGGAGGCTTCATTTTAGCTTATCTTTTAGCAAGAATAATCGCTAGAGGTGCACCCAGTTCTTTAACTACTGAAAGTTCTAATCCCACCGCTGCATCCCATAATGAATCTATGAGGGTGATTGCAAAAAAGAAAATGGGTGACTTGACAAATGACCCTTGGGAATCTGCAAATAAACCACTCGAGGGAAATGCCGGAAGGATACTATATCAACTCAGGCTACAAGGTGATGAACTAGAAACAAGACAGGCGTGGCTGGAAGAACTTGCTGAGAATACAATCTGTCCAATTTGTGATGGGGAAATAAAATTTAATGAAAAAGATGATGTATATCGACTTGTTTGTTCGATAAATGGTGAACATCTATTTTGGCCATAATCAAGTATTATTGAATTAATTATCGGTTCAAATTATACCTCTCTTGGCGTTGGCTCTCTAAGAGAGCCATGGTAAGAGCATCGAAAACAGTAGGCCCAATATTAGTTGTAGCGTTGATGTTAGTCCTAGATTTATCGGCGGGAGCATCAGCAATTGTTTCGGTTGAAGACGACAGTATTCATGATACAAATTATGAATCAGAAGTAATTACTTCGAAGACTGAATTAGAAATACCTGAACTGAAATGTCAAGGTGAAACCTGTCCTGAAAAATACCTAGGTATCGGATTCCCACCTTGGGATGCTAGCCCGGCAGTAGAAGAACCATATTGGTGGATAAATTTCGCTACAGATAAAGATGCTAATGGAATGGAAGATAGTCTTCAATATATGATCGATGGTCAAAAAGAGTCTCACTCAGCAACTGCAATACTTGGAAATGACGGTCGGATGACTACGGCAATTATAGTCGGCTATTCATGGCATCCTGGAGAAACTGATTTACTTAAATTAAAGGAGGTACTAATTCAACATGGTTGGGAAGAAGAGGGGTCATGGTTTTTCCCAGTTGAATATATCGATTCAGTTGTCATAGATCATGTGCCTGTTAGTTCACTAATTGAGATATGGCAACAAGACGGAGTCATAATGATTGAAGAGCAAGACAAAATAGTTTCATACCTAAGTATAGCTACTAGAGGTTCCAAAGTTCGAGATTCAGACGTTTATGACGAAACATTAAGAGATTTTGGCTACGATGGTTCAGGAGTAGTGATTGCAGTTCTAGATTCTGGAGTGGATAATGAACATTTCTCACTTGATGATTTCTCAGATGATAATAATGATAATGAAAAACAACCAGATGATTTATCTGATCCCAAATGGGTTGCGGGATGTGATGCGACTTCGTGGAATTCTCAGGAATGTAACGATGGAGAATTCGATCCGGATGATGGTAACGGACATGGAACTCATGTGGCTGGTATCGCATTAGGAACTGGAGATGAAAGAAGAATAAATCAAGGTTATGCCCCTGGTTCGTATTTAGTAGATGTCAAAGTAATGACTGACTCTGGAGGCAGTGCCGGAGGAGATGAAGGCCCTATAATCAAAGGTTTACAGTGGGTTCTACAAAATGTAGATACAAATTGGGGAAATAATGAGTCTAGTGAAGGTATCGACATTATGACTATGTCATTTGGAAGTGGAAGTTCACCTGTAGGCGATAATGACCAAGGAGATGATGGGAATAATTCCGCAGCAAGACTTGTCAATGATTGTGCAGAAGCAGGAATTGTACCTATTGCTGCAATCGGTAATGATGGAACTAATCGAGTCACATCAGTTGGAGCCGCAGATTCTGCAATAACTGTTGGAGCTATTGATGATCAAAATACTATTCAGAGAAATGATGATGACATAGCTGATTATTCTAATTCAGGACCAAGAGTAGATGATAATGATGGAAATAAATGGGATGAGTTGAAACCTGATGTTGTCGCTCCTGGCTCGGGTATGACTTCTGCTCAGCATGCTGCATCTACCTCGACAATCCCGGGGCAAGATTCTACATCATTGGCGGATGATGGATATGTTTCAATGGATGGAACAAGTATGTCCACACCTGCTGTTGCAGGACTTGCAGCAATTATTCTACAAATAGATGATAAACTTGAACCGCAAGAAGTTAAAGATCTCTTTAGGAATAATTCTGAAGTCAGAGGTTCTCCATCTATGCCATCAGTCTCAGACATTTGGAATAAAGATTATGGATTTGGAGTAATTGATGGAAATTTAATTCTTCAAGCACTGCTTGGAGATGACTCAGGAGGCGGAGACCCACCAGGAAATGATACTGGAGGAGGAGATCCACCTGTTGGAGAAGGAACTGGTGATTGGGTAGTTATCGAAAAACCCAGTGGGCTTTGGCTAATAGAAGGACAAAGTTATGGCATACGTGGACATATTAGTGAAGCAGGAGAAGAAAATGGCACAACAGAAGAGGTTCAAGTTCGTGTCACTTACAAGTATAGACCTCTAGATGGGGGGCCACTTTCTACTGGAGTTTTAGTTGATTGGCATCAAGCATTCGGAACTATCAATTGGACCACTAACTTTGACTTACCTAATTTCGAGGATGAAGAAGATGTTGACGCCGAAACTCTTCAAATTGAAGTTAAATCAAAGAACGAATTCGAGCAATGGAGTAATAATACGAAGAATACGCATAATATTGGAAGATTATCATTAGAGGTTAGTTCACCAAGTAGTCAAGATATTGTAAGTGGAAATATTGAAATAAATGGAATTATGGAAACTGTTAACGGAGCACAATTACAATGGAGATTAGGAACTGATGATTGGAAAAACGCGACTTATTATTCGAGTGTAGGCAATAGACAAATAGAATGGGCAATACCTTGGGATACCCAAGATAATGATGATGGGGATCAAAGATTTTCAGTTAGATTTGTTAGTGGTGTAGGGGTTAAGTCAGAAGAAATTCGTACAACGATAGAAATTGACAATATTCCACCGGCGCCTAATTTAATGTTCAGAACGGGGCTTTCAATACAAGAATATGGGATTTCAGTGACTGAAACCTATGTCAACACATTTTTAGAGGCAAAAGTACAAATTAGAAATATCGGTGACTTGTCTGCAGAAGATTTATCGATATATCTCTTAGAAGATGGTTATAGAAAAGATGAGATCATTATTCAAACCATAGGTAGTGGGGATATAATAGAAGTTTCACTATCATGGAATCCATCGAGTGTAGGCGATAAACAACTGACAATTTCTCTCGACCCACTAGATGAAATTCAAGAAAATAATGAATCAGATAATGATATTTCAATAATATTTCCAGTATTACAACGCCCTCAAGGAATCGACCTAGCCTTCAGAGATGGAGCTATCAAGACAGAACCATCTATACCTAGACCTAATGAACAGTTCTTGATAACGGGTAGAATCGATAACTTAGGTTCTACTGATGCCATGGACGTAGGTGCAACACTTTGGCTCAAGAATGATTTAGGTTGGACTGAAATTACAACTACTAAAATTTCACTAGTAGTCGGACAGGGTGCCAGTCAAGTAGCATTTGCCTATATCGCTAATGAAGTTGGCCCGATAGAATTAAAGATAACAATAAATGGAGAAAGTCTATCGGATTTGAACTGGGATAACAACGAAGTTACTTCAACTATACTTGTAGATCAATCGGCTCTGACAGGTGCAAAACAAATATCATTTAATTATGGAGAAGAACCAATTAAGGTAATAGATTTGAATGGAGAAGGCTTGTTAATTACAAGTAGTGATGGAGGTTTATCCTTATATCGAATAAATTCTAATCTAGCATTAATTCCATGCTCAAATATGCTAGAAACTAAATGGGCAGGAGATTTTTCATCATGGAGTACAAGCGATGGTTATGCACACATAACTTGGACGAGAAGATACATCGATAATCAAGGATTTTTCCTGCAGACACTAAGTTATTCCAGAATAGATGCGACATGTGAAATGACACCTATACAAGATTTAATGGAACCAATTTCATTATCTGATGGGAAATATTACGGGATAGATTTAGATGTTAAAGGAACTGAAATAATGATTGGAGGATACCATAGAGATATATCAACTGGTGGAACCTACAAAGATTTGACAAGCGTTTTCTTGCTTAAATCGGATCACCCTACCTCATCATCCGATTGGGATTTCACTCCAAACATCATTGGAGATATTGAAATTAATATGAATGAGGCAGATCCAATAGTTATTGAATTTGGCGAGGAACATACACATTTATTATATCAATCTAATAGAGATGACGTAACTGGTGAAGAGAGACTTGGTTTGTGGTACGCACATGGCTCTAGTCAGCAGAGTTCTTGGACATATAGGAAGTCAATAGGAGACACTGCAAGTATGCAGATGATGTCTGTAAAAACTATAGATGACAAGGATTATCTTTTTGCTGTTTGGAAAGAAGGTATTGACTCAGAGTCTGTATTAGTGGCTATGATTGCAGATTCTACAATGACTGCTGAAGAAAACCTAAGCATGAAAATTCCTTCGAAAGGAATTGGAAATATACAAATGACAGATACACACCTTGGAATACAAGTATTCTATGACTTTGTAGGGCCAACAGGATCTCAGATACAGTATGGTATGATGAACCCTTCATTAGATGACCAGTGGATTGGACTCTCTGATAGAATAACTTCAGGAAAGAATCATTTATCATCAGTCGATAGAAGTCCACTAAGTGACGAAACTATCGTGCTAAGTTGGAATGAATTGTCGGGATGGCAAATAAGAGCATTGATTGACGATAATGACCCAGATGTTGGAGAATTAAATATTCTAGATGAATTAAGAGTATATTTAGGGCTGGATGAACAAAACTTTGCAATTCTAACAGCAGGAGTTGCGATCACAGTGCTTATTCTTTGCCTAATAGTTCTTTCAACAATGTCAGTTAGTGCTCTAAAATGGGCTGGTAGAAAAAGAAAGAAAGTCGCAACAGGGAATATTATATTAGAAGAAAATGTAGTGGATATTGTAGAATCAACTGATATCGAAATTAGATCTTCTGAAATCGAATTGGTTGATGTAGAATTAACAGATGGAGCTAATTCAAGGAAGGAAAGAAGGCAAGACAGAAAAACTGTAATTACGCAAAATATGGCTCAACCTATGCCTTCAGCAGTTACACCTACTACCAAAAGTGAGATTCAAATTCCAACTCTAAATAGACCGGTATTATGCCCCACATGCACCTCAAGATTTGAGGCTTTAATGGAGTTAAAGATGGTTAAATGTCCAATTTGTGATTCGAGAATTGATCTTTAGGTGGTAAATATGCGAGTTTTACTTGCATCAGCATCTAAAAGGAGGCTTTCGTGCCTAAAAGAGATTTTAGATTGTGAAATTAAAGCTCAACCATTACTTAGTGATGAAAAAAATATGATTAACGGAGAAAGTGTAGAACTACAAGTAAACGAAATTTGCCTCTCAAAGGCAAAATGTGCGGCTATAGAATGGGATATTATTGAGAAAGAAGGGATAGATACCCCGGAAATAATTATTGTTTCGGATACCATTGTAGAAGACCCTGATAATTATCTAAATCCGATGGGACAGCCAAAAAATAAACTCGAAGCAACCAATATGCTACTAAGGCTTTCAGGAAAGAGACATAAAGTATGGTCATCAACAGCAATTCTAATCAAAAGTAATGAGAAATATCTCCCAATTCATGGGAAATGGGGATATCAGAAATGGACAAGCCATTCAATAGTTGAATTTGAACAGTTAACAAATGAGGATATAATCGCGCTAATTCAAAATGAGTCATGGTATGGTAAAGCAGGAGGGTATGATTTAGCAGGTGAAGCTAAGAAACATACTAAGTTAATTCAAGGAGATGAGTTAACAGTATTAGGATTTGCATTTGAGTCGATAGAAGAGCTCAAAAGGATACTAATCTAAACAAAAATAACGCCACCGAACTTAAGTACGAATTCTTTCTGAATCTCATCAAACCATTCTAACATTGAAACTGAAAATTTAACTGAAAATATTTCATCATCAATTAATAAATCATCTTGTATTCCTTTCAGAGTACCAGGTGCAGCCCCACATGAAACACACGCACCATCTAAATCTATAACCAAAGAAAGCGCTTTAGTGCCATCATGTTTATCTTTAATTTCTCCTGAACTGACAATTAAACCCCCACCATGTCCATCTAAGGCAGCCCTTACAGGACCTAATCTTGACATTAAAGCGGGCACTAAATCTGAATCATTGGATTCAAATAATTTAATCAAGGATAATTTGTTAAGACGTTCTAACTCTTCAGGGTTATGATTTTCTTCAATTCGACGTATGGATTCCGCTTTCATTATCTCTTCTATCTGGTCCCGATATGAATCAGAAAGATTTTCAGAGACGGGCAATCTATTGTCGCGGGAGTCCTTCATTAGATTACCCGAAGAGGTGATTTGACTTTAGGATGACCAGTTGGCGTCTAAAAATCGTCAGCATTTTTACAAGCAAATAAGCATCCATTCAAAAGGGGCGCCATACACCATGGTCTAGGGAATAGCATGTCTAATGAGTCTAACTTACTCAAAATCCGAGATTTATATGCTGGGATCGATGGAACTCCAATTCTTCACGGAATAAACTTGGATATAAAACCGGGAGAAATTCACGCAATAATGGGTAGAAATGGTAGTGGGAAGACAACTACGGCTAACATAATAATGGGACATCCAGATTATGAGGTTGAAAGTGGGACTGTAGAGCTAAATGGTGAAGACTTACTTGAAATGGAAACTTGGGAAAGAGCGAGAAAAGGAGTTTTTCTTTCGTTTCAATACCCTCAATCAGTACCTGGTTTACAAGTTGGAAATTTTCTTCGCAAGTCAGTTGCGGCGATCCTGGGAGAAGAAGCGGCTAAAGGTTCGGATTTTAGAACAAAGTTAAAAGAAAGTATGAAAGAACTGGACATTCCATCATCATTTCTTGGCAGATATGTCAATGATGGTTTTAGCGGCGGTGAAAAGAAAAGGTTTGAAATTTTACAGTTAATGTTAATAACACCAAAATTAGCAATTCTTGATGAAACTGATTCCGGTTTAGATATTGATGGCATTAGAACTGTAGCTAAAGGAATAAATGCAGCGATAAGAGGTACTGACTCTGGAGCATTAATCATTACACATTATTCAAGAATTCTTGAGCATGTGCAACCGGATAAAATACACGTACTAATTGCAGGTAAAATTGTCAAAACAGGTGGTCCTGAGTTGGCATTAGAGCTCGAAGAAAAGGGATATGACTGGTTAGAAACCGGTTCTGAGAAATAAAGGAGATATTGAGATGACTGAAGAAGCAAGAGAAGCAGTTGGAGATTATAAAGCGGGTTGGCATGACCCAGAAAATTCCACTATTCGATTTGATGCGGGCCTATCTGAAAAGGTAGTAAGAGATATTTCAGAATTAAAGAATGAACCTGAATGGATGACTGAAATGAGAGTAAAAGCATTCAAACATTTTGATGATAGGCCTATGCCGACTTGGGGTAATATGTCCATGTTGAACGAAATAGATTTCGAAAAAATTTGTTATTACCTAAGGTCATCCAAAGCAACAGAAAATGATTGGGATGACGTTCCTGAAGATATTAGAAATACATTTGATAGGTTAGGAATACCAGACGCTGAGCAAAAATGGCTTAGTGGAGTTACTGCTCAGTATGAATCTGAAGCAGTATATCATTCTATTAGAGAAGATTTACAGGAACAAGGAGTAATCTTCTTAGATATGGATAGTGGGCTAAGAGAACATGAAGATCTTGTTAAGAAATGGTTTGGTAGTGTTGTTCCATATTCAGATAATAAATTTAGTGCACTAAATACAGCAGTTTGGTCTGGCGGTTCTTTTATCTATGTTCCAAAAGGTGTCCATGTCGAACTGCCGGTTCAAGCATACTTTAGGATTAATGCAAAAAACATGGGGCAATTTGAAAGAACATTAATCATAGCAGATGAGGGAAGCAGTATACATTACGTAGAAGGATGTACTGCGCCAACATATTCTACTGACTCATTACATTCAGCAGTTGTTGAATTAATTGCACTACCTGGAGCACATATTAGATATAGTACAGTACAAAACTGGAGCGCTAATGTATACAATCTTGTCACAAAGAGAGGTATAGCTCATGAAAACTCAAAAATTGAATGGGTAGATGGAAACATTGGCAGTAAATTAACTATGAAATATCCCTCTGTAATTCTGAAAGGAGAAGGAGCACATGCTGAAGTTATTTCAGTCGCATACTCAGGTGCAGGTCAGCATCAAGATGCAGGGGCGAAAATACATCACCTTGCTAGCAATACTACAAGTAAAATTTTATCAAAATCAATAAGTAAAGACGGAGGGAGAGGGTCTTACAGAGGTTTAGTTACTGTATCCCCCAAAGCTCAAAATTGTAAATTAAATGTCGTTTGTGATGCGCTCATTCTTGATGAGGATAGTAGAAGTGATACGTACCCTACAATGGAAGTAGCAAATCCTACTGCAAGATGCGAGCATGAAGCAAGTGTTTCAAAAGTCAGTGATAATCAGTTATTTTATCTTATGAGTAGAGGTCATTCTGAAGAAGAGGCTTTAGCATTAATTGTCAATGGTTTCTTCGAACCATTCACAAGAGAATTACCTATGGAATATGCTGTTGAATTAAATAAATTAATGGCATTGGAAATGGAAGGAAGTATTGGTTAAATAGGGGTTTTAGAAATGAATCCTGGCCAAACATATCTTTCACTAGAGGAACCAAGTAATGCTGATCATCTCTGGAGATATTCACCTTGGAAAAAAGTTCATCCAACAGGTAATATCAAAGAAGTGCCGGGAAATTTCTCACAACCAGAAGTTAGTCTTTCTATGTTAGATGGAAGCAAGGCACCAGATAATATTTCAATTTTAAAAGAGTCTATTACTACCAAGGAAAACTCGTATAGCGACCCGGTCTCAATGAATTTCATTGATGCTGTGTCTAGTAAAAATAAATTTACTTTGAAAGTAGATAAAAATACTATTCTTAAACAACCAGTATTACTGAAGATAAACTTGGGAGAGTCGAATTCATCGATGAACCTGACCATGAATATTGGTAGACACTGTCAATTTGAGTTGGTTACTCAGATAGTAGGCAGTGCGCCATGGTTTGGCTTGATTCGTAATGGAGAAATAGGTGAAGGTTCAGTAATTAACGATGTTTTAGTTGGTCAAATGAATGCTGGAACTTTGATGAGAGTTGATGCGATTAATATTGGAAGAGATGCTCAAGTAAAAGCAGGAAGTGTTAGTTCAGGTTCTGAAAGAACTAAGGCAGATTTGAGATATATGATGAATGAAAATGGAGGTAATTTAAGAGTATTAGGTTCGATTCTATCTGCAAACGAAATGCATATTGACCATCATGTTGAGATTCATCATGAAGCTGCTAATACCTTTAGTAGATTAGATTGGCATTCTGCTTGTGGAGGTAATAGTAGAACCATAGGCACAGGTATGTTAAGAGTAGCAGATGGAGCAACAGGTGCTGATGCAGGTCAATTATTCCATAACCTATTACTTTCAGAAAAAGCAGAAGCAGATAGTATACCTGAATTAGAAGTCAGCGAACATGATGTGGTGGGATGTGGTCATGGCACTGCAAATGGTCCTGTAGATGAAGAACAATTATTCTACTTAGAGGCTAGAGGGTTCAATCCAGAAGACGCGAAGGATGCCTTGATTGCAGCGTTTCTAAATTCTACACTTTCAGATATGGGGAGTGATTTATTACACCATTGGTTAGCAAATAACCTACAAGATGAATTGAAATCGTTAACTACATGAGAAATGAATTAGTACCTGTTTCTTTTAGCAGTTTCATGGATTATGATCACTGTAAGTCAATTTTCTGTATATGCGGATTTAGGGGGTCAGCAATACCTGTAAGACAGCATATGGAATGCCCCACTTGTAGAAGAGTCGTGGAGGCATGTTGTGAAGGTGTTCCCGATTATGATATGGCGATAAAAATAATCTGAAGGGAAATGTTGATATCAATATTAACTCTGGTAGAGTCTGAAAATGTTGGCAAATGGTAGACTCGAAAGATTACGAGAAAAAAAAGTAGGACTGATAGTTGCTTCATTTACTGGAGGGTATTTCATACTACTTTTCATTACACCATTAATGTTACCAACAAATACCATACCGGATTTATCTGGTAGAGCTAACAGAATCGACTATGCCACAGAAGATGGATGGGGATCATGGGGGAACCATAATCATGGAGAAAATGCAGAAATAGGCCATAATCAAGAAGATTTGGGATTCTTTAGCTGGTCAGAATTAAATCCATTAGCAGCATTAGTTTATTTCATTGGTGATTTGAATTGCCATCAAAAACATGAACGTTCATGGGAAATAAATGGGAACCAGTTAGCAGTTTGTGCTAGAGACGTTGGTTTATTCTTAGGACTCGCAGTAGGCGCATTGTTTTGGAGAAAAAAAGGGCTAAATAGATGGACTGTTAGAGATTCATTTTTGTCGGTATTTAACGATGAAAAAATAGAATTTTTGTATAAGGAGGATAGGAGATTTTTAGCAATGATACTTTTGGTATCTCTAGGTGCAATTCCAATAGGATTAGATGGTTTTACACAATTATTGACATCTTATGAATCAACAAATTTAATCAGATTAATCACTGGCTCGGGAGCAGGGTTTGTATTATCTTGGTGGTCTTGTGCAGCAATTAGTTCTAGGCCAGATAATTTTGATTCAGCAGATCAGGTAAGACTCCCAGCAAACGCTAAATTAGTATTCAGAGATTAATTATTTCCTTGCCACCAATCAACTAAACCAGAGGGAGTTTTTGGAGCACTCATATTCGGGCACCCCGAACCTAATATTTTGATCCTATGTATACAATTATTCACAGATACGGAATGTTCACCAGAACGAATTATTTGCCCTAAGCAAAATCTAAGATGTGTTTTGGGATTATCATGAATCCATTTTTGGATTGCTTTTCTCAATGGCCAAACCGCAAGAACGAGATAACCAAATGGAAGAAATTGTTCTTTCAGTTGATTCCTAGCAGTATCCCTACCTAATAATGATCTATGCTGATGAAGCCAATCTAAATCATCATTTAGATACCGAATTATCTTATGAGAGTGACTCTCAGAAACTGCTCTCACGGGGCCTTGCGCTGAACGTAATTCACCGATATCTGCATTGGTCATAATAGACAAAGTACCCACTATTGAAGAGATAGAATGCGCGAGAACACTTTGAGGAATGTAGGGGGCGATATTTGAAGAAGTCTCAACTAGACACTTTTCATGACTCGTTTGAGAATTCTTTAGTATCTTCCATGGTTTCTTGCCACTAAGCCATTCATCTCGTCCTGAATTTGGCTCTACACCAAGACCTACCAATGTTGTTTGTCCTTTACTTTTGACCAATAGTTTTCTAATGAGATTCTGTTCTACAACTTCTGTTTGAACATTAATAGGATTCGGATGTGAATGTATGAATCTCCGAATCCTTAATCTCAATTCTTTCTTGAAATCTTCTTCACTACCTTCGTTTAGAACTGGACCTATTATCGCACCCATATCGAAAGGAATCGGCATTTCTAATTCTCCTGAAAGAAGACTATAATATCCAGATCTTATTTCTTTCTGTAGAGAACTGGTTTCAAAATACTCCTCTTTTTCAGAATGTATTCTCAAAGTACCCGTTCTTATCCTATTGAGTGCTAATTCAGGGTCACAATCAACCCATACGCATAGGTCAGGCACAAGGGCTGCAGAATTCATGTGAGCTACTTTATCTATCCCTAAACCTCCCACTATACCCTGATAAACAAGAGAGGAATGGATATTTCTCTCACTTACTACCACTCGCCCTTCCTCTAAAAGTGGAAGAATCCAACCATGTGAATGATCAACACGGTCTGCTGCAAAAAGTCCTGCTTCACCTTCGGGAGTCATGGATTTTGTACGGACGGAATTAATTGCAAGGCGCCCCAGTGGATGATCTCTTCGAGGCTCACCAGTAACTTCAACAGAGGAAAATGTGAATTCTCTTTCGAGAACTTGAGCGATTACCTTTGTAGCGAGACCTTTGCCACTACCATCTCCTCCTTCGACACTAATTAGGTACATGGGAATCATTAATCCTCTGATAGATTGTAATCAGTAAACTGATCTCTAGTCATATACATCAAACCTAATCCTAGAAGTATTAGTAGAGGGCCTATGAAAATCATACCTCTACTAAACAAACCAAAGAATGTCAACCACCAGGATCTACTATATTTATCACCGTTGTATACTTCTAAGCCACCAACTATCCCTGCTAAACCAGTGATAAGAGTCACTACTGCGATAAACAGTCCGACGAATACTGATTCGGAAAGGTCACTTTCCCCCCGCATATCTATTGGACCAATTAACCCATCTCCGGGAGTTAAAGTGACTGATATTTGAGAATGGTCACCAGGTACTAGTAATATCTCTACTGTTTTGTTATCTGGGTGTTGAACATAAAGAATTGATGAACTTCGGGGGACATCTTCAATATTAAAGCGCCCTCCAGAATCAGTTATATCACTACTAATTAAAGTTCTATCTTCATTAAGTAGTTCCACTAAAACTCCCTCGATAGGGTTGCCTCCAGTATTATTTTCTAAAGAAGATATCACTAGACCATCAACATCATCCGAGGATTGTTCATTATCTATTTGGCCCATAATATCGGCCGGATCTGCTGCCATCAATAAAACACCTAACATGGCACCTAAAGCACTGCCCGAAATAATTAGTATAGCGCCGGCAACTCTTGTTGCAGGGTCTATAGATAAATCATATAGCCATAATTCAAAACCTGAACTATCGATGTTTTTCCGACTCATTTGTCATTCCTCACGCTCTTTCTCTGTAGTCCCAGAAGGGGGGGGATGTTGAGTTTGTCGCCTTAATAACTTGTAAAATACTAAAACAAACGTTGGCCAAGAGAACGGCATAAGAATAATAGCTACTGCGATTATTACTATATATTGAAGATAGGAGGGGTTATTTTCAACGACTACTTCTTCTATAATTTGACAATCTTGAAATGATCTATTGAAATCCACTAAATAATAATTTGACCAATTTTTACCAGTAATCAAGAAGAGCGAACTACTCTCATCATAGGCTATACCGTTTAATTCTCGTGAATTCTCATTTTCATATTCTAAACGGATATTTGTAAAGTCATATTCAAAACAAACATCCCCTGTAGATTGGCTGATAGAAACAATTCTATCTTCAAGCCAAATATTGGCATAAATAAGGCTATTTTCAAATGGACATTCCAGTTCATTCAATCGATTTATTGGAGAATTATTATATTTTATAGTTAGAAAATCATTAGATATAGAAAAGTTTTCTGAAGATTTTTGGGATATTTGAAAAGAACCATCTGAAAACCATAAATTATTATTCGCAGTACTACAAATACCCCACCCTTCTCCCTCATAAGTGAAATTACCTATTATCTCTAAAGATGAGGAATTATATAAAAAACCTATATTTTCTTTCCAAGTCAATTGTATCAATGAATTATTTACAATCGCTATTCCTTCTGCGAAATATTCGTCTGTTAGATTAACTATCTTTTCGACCTCCCCCGTAGAGATATTTATTATACGTAAACTAGATTCACCGTATAATCCTGTACTTTCATATATTTTGCTATTATGAATCAACAATCCTTGAGTGAATGCATGGGGGTCATGAGGGATGATTTCAACCACTTCTGGTTCTATTATTTCGACCTCATAAGTATCGAGAGAAGAGGGCGTGTCTGATAGAACTAGAGGAGAAAATGTAGAAAAAAAGAAGACTAAAATCAAGATTGAAACCGATTTGACACCGCCCCCTTGGCTAATCATGTACGAACGATGCTCCATCGATGTTAAAATAGGTCTCAAACGGGCATTAACTTGTATTAAACAGGATGTGACACGAATGTCTGGGCTAAAACCAAGAAACAATACTACCACTCCGTTCTTTCTTGTTTCAGTATTGTTACTAGCCAGTATTTCTCCCGTCGCTTTAGTAGGGGCAACATCTGATGAAAGCGTAGTAGAAATATCAGCAGGGAATCTTGATGATTTCAACCCATTAAAAGATGGAAACAAGTATATGTTTACGGATGAATCGGAACCTACTTATTCTGCTACCAGTCATCTTAAAAAGCAGTGGATTGAAGATGGATACCCAAATTTAATACTTCCATTTTCTCAACCATATCTAAACTCTAAATCATCTACTCGTAATTGTACAAATGAATGGAGTCAGGGAGATACCGACACAATCCCGACATCTAGCGGTAATATCGATGCCACCGTACAAAAAATATCTACTAATTCCGCCATATTCGTGGAGAACGGACAAATTCTTTCCGCAACTACTCTAAACGATATTGCATCGACTTTTGAATCTACAATTTACCCAACTGACACTAGTTATTTCGGCACCATGCCAGATGTTGACAATAACTGCCAATTAGAGATAGTGATACTAGCAATAGATGGAGGAGGTGGAGTTGGAGGATACTTCGCGCCAGGAATATCTTCACAAAGAGAATCAGTATTTGTTGACGTAGATGACATGAGTTGGAGGAATACAATACTAGCCCATGAATTTCAACATCTACTCCACAATGCTAGAGACCCATTTGAAAATCTATGGATAGATGAAGGAGCCGCAGATATGGCAGCATATCTTTGCTTTGGAGTAACAAGTACTCTAACTGGCCATGCAAATGATTGGTCACAGAATTCGAATATGAGCGTCAGATGGTGGAATCAAAGAATAGCAGACTATGGAGCAGGTTTCATGTTCTTGATGTACTTAGCAGACAAACTTGGAGGAGGTAATGCAATTTCTAGCCTAATAGCGGATACTGCAACAGGAGGTGCAGGGATTGAAAATTTAGCATCAAACCCACTACCAGGATCAGTCTCTATAGGCACTACTATGAGTGAAATATATGCCAATTTCAGCGCTGCTGTCACTTTAGATAGCGCACAGGGTGCGTTCGGTTTCGCAAATCTTGATTTATCTGAAGGCTGTACTGCTGCTTTTATTTGTAAAGTTCAGAAGAGCGGTTACAACGATCAATGGGTAGACGATTGGAGTAGCGATAGTCAGTCAATCGAGGGATGGGGAATGAGGTCATATAAATTCGCTCAAGGCTCAGGAGCTCCACTAAACCTAATGGTTTCACCTACTCAATTTGGTTTTGAAGGTATTATTATGTCTAAAGAAATTGCAACGGGAACGTGGTCTATGAATAAACTAAGGATCGACCCTGGCAGCGGGGCTGGCACAGGCCTAGTATACGGTTTTGGGAATATTACTGATGAAGTATGGTTGATCACCTGGTATGAATCATTAGTAGATGATTGCGACTATAATTTCGCTAGTTGTGGGATTACTACAGGATCATATCCAGAAGCGGCAATAACTGTTCAAGCAGGACTAATTACTGACCCCGCAGAAATAGAAATCGCAGCAATAGAGAATTTTGATAGAGACGGAGATAACCTAGACGATAGTAGTAGAATTGATTTAGAAGTCACTTCAAATGCATTTTTTGAAATACTAGAAGTAGAAGCTAATGCATATCTGAATAATACAATCGTAGATACTCTAACTTTTGATGTAACAGCGGGAAATAGTGTAGCAACGGAAGAAAGTATCTGGTTCACACCACCTGAAGGCGGGGATTGGACTTACAGCGTGAAAATCACTGACGTCACCGGTGTCGTAGTAGACCAAGCATTTGCTCTACCTGAGAATATTGCAAATATGGAACCTGTAGCTTCGGGATCGATAGCAACAAATTTCACACAGACATGGCTGCCAATAGGAATGTATGGTTCTGGTTATGACGCATGGGGATTCAGTCAGATTAATGGGACGTTTAGCCATAATGATACACCCATTGCTTATTTCTGGGACTTAGGAGATAACACTACTTCCGGACTTAAGAACCCGACTCACTCATATCTTCAAACCGGAATTTACACTATTGTTCTAACAGTGAAAGATAAGGGGGGGTACTTCTCCGAACCACAATCTTGGACAGTTTCTGTTAATGATACATCAGTACCTATACCTGTAATCTCTGTTGATGGAATAATACAAGACTCAGAACTGACTTTGATGACTAATCAAAGAGTCCAATTTTCTGCATTATCTAGTCAAGATAATGTACCAACTGAGGAATTAGTCTTCACTTGGAATTGGGGGGATGGACAAATAGAACAAGGACAAGGTTTAGCAGAATTAGGTCATGCATGGGTGGATGGTAGCGCTGATGGCATCATATACACACTAACTCTAACGATCGACGATGGCAATCAATTCGTTGATTATTCCATATATATTAGAGTCCTAAATCGAGTCCCACAACAAATTTTCGACGAAAATTTACAGACATTTACTCTGACTCCATTAGAGATGCCTTCAATCTTTGAAGATCAAGATGGTTTCATAGTAGAGTACCGGTGGATATTCGAAGAAGGTGTAAATACAGATGGTTCAGGTATGACTATAACTTCAGATTATTCTGTGACTGAATCTGTAGAGCAAAATCCAATAATTGGTTGGAAAGAACCCGGTTTGAAAAATGTAACATTAGAGGTTACTGATGACGACGGTAATACGTCAGTTGCTTCATTGCAAGTGCAGGTAATTAATCAAAGGCCGGTTGCAGTATTCCCTAGACCTACTGATGGTCAGATAGATACAGAGTATGTATTTGAGAGCCTATCCTTCGACCCGGATGGAGATACTTCATCAATGCAAATAATTTGGAATATCTCTGACTTTGATGAGTTAGTATACAACGTTACATCTGTTTATCATACATTTACAAAACCGGGATTATATAGTATTAGTTTAACTGTAATTGATGAGATGGGAATGGCATCGGCAGAAAAATCATATACGATTAGAATAGATAATCCTCTCCCAGTACCAGAATTAAAATTCAGGCAACCTAGTATCAATGGAACTACTATAAATTATGTTCCTGCTGAACAATCTACAATCACATGGCAAGTGCCATTCACCGAAGATGGAGGTGCATTTATTGCACCAAATATGCCACTACTATTTGATGGGGCAAGCAGCTATGATTCAGACCCAATGTTTGAAAATATGAAATCTACTAATCAAGATGACCCTGAATGGAATGGGATTACAAGATGGTTATGGGATTTCGGTGATTCTTCACCTCAAGAAGAAGGATTTGAAGTATGGCATCAATACCAATTACCAGGTATTTATATTGTAAAATTGACAGTAATAGACGGATTTGAAGCAGGCGAGACAAATTCAACCACAATGATGATTTATGTTTCAAGAACGCCTGAAATATTGACCAATGACCCTACTGGATTAGAATATGTAATTGTCGGGGACATAGTTGATTTGAATGTAGAAGTGATAGATCAAGACCTGACTGATAGAATAGAGGCTTGGTTAGATACTGATACAAATGTTGATTCTGACGGAGATGGAGACTATGAGAATGATAAAAATCAATATCTTTCAAGTCCACCCAGTATCGAATGGGATCTGAATATAGCAAAAGATGGAATAGATAATGATGGAAATACTATGAATGACTATGTTTGGGGGGAACAGGTTTGGTCACTACCAGAATATCAGCCACTTGTTATTATCTTACAAGTCTGTGACGAGGTAGATGTTTGTACAACTAAACAATTTGAGATTACCGTCCTAGGGATTGAAGAGGATGATGGCCCTCTATCAATATCCGATTTGACATGGAAAGATTTTGTCCCTGACACAGAAAGTGCAGGATTATTAGCATTAATAGCAACTGTATTATTACTAGGGTGGCTAATTATGAGGCAGAAAGATGAAGAAGAATTAGATGCAGAAGGACGTACAGAAACATATGATGTCCAAGAAGTTGTAAAGGAAGGAGGACTTCCAGGAATGGATCAACATAACCCTCCACCGCAGCCTAAATATTTGACAATCGAAGAACGAAGAAACAAAGAATCAGGCTACATCCGGCCAATTAGGACCAGAAGGAAATGATTGCGGTGGCTCTTCAGAAAAAATTAACGGCATTATTCCTAAATTCTTGCTTTTTAATGCCGATGATACTAATCACTCTAGTAGTGACAATATCACCCACCGTCTCAGCAGAAAATGAATGTAATGTTCCTGCAAACAACGATTGGGATGTTTCTCAAAGGACAAACCAATACGAAGTAGGGATGTGGAATGGCTGGGATGGTGAACAACAAGCAAATTTAGAACGGCCAGTACAAGATGATTTCAGTATTGATTTGACTGTACAGAATGATTCTGCAACAGCAATTAGTATGATTTTAACAACTGGGAAATCATATACTTTCTGTTTTGAATTTATTGGAGACCCAGAATCACCACCAAGTAATGGTGCTAAAGGCGATATATACTTGATGACGGATGGAAATTGGGATTTTTACCAGACTAATTACGATGTTAGAACTGAAGATTGGTTAGAAGTAATTGGATTTTTACCTGTTGAATATAGGGATATGGCTACTTGGATGCCATTTAGAGATGTACATAGTTATGAAAAGGTAACAGTAGGTCACTTTTCGGTAGCAATAGATGCCGTGTCATCATCTTGGTTTTCCGGGTCCCAAACAGAATATTATCTGGTTTTTGACAATTGGGACAATAACCGAAATACAGATCAATCAGCAGCTGGTGGTGTATTGAATGTTGAACTTTTAGTAGATGTTGAAGATAGGCTCGTCTTACCTAAATTTACCGCATATATATTGGTGGCAATCCTACCTTTATCATGCTTAATTGTCCCTATAATCATCAATAGTAAATATAATTCATATGGGTTGGATAATTCTGATGTAGAAGATAAAGAAATTATACCTTTATTACAAGAACAGGACTAATTATATTCCAGTAATTTCCAAGCGGTCTGTAAATCGCTAGTATTTATTTTTCCTTGCTGAGCGAGGTGCCAACCATTTTCCATTGTAGTATATACAATATTTTGATTAAGTAAAGGAGCATGAATACGTGTCCAATCTCCTCCTGCGCCTATACCCATTATCGACAATTTACTTTCTGATTCCTTAGTTCTCCAAGCAACATCAAATAGTTTCAATGCATCTTTTTTGCCATTTGTATTGAAGACAAATTTTATTACATCTCCGGAATCAGTACTTTCCAATATTTCTTCAACTATGTCCTCTGGAGAACTTGGAGGGCCATCATAATGATTTGATGCTATGATTTTTGTACTTTCTCCAGTTAATTTAACTAATTTATTTCTTTCCTTGGCGTCAATATCAATTTCTAAGTCAATCCAACTCACGCCGCTCTTTATCGCCTTAGATAAAATTGTAATACGTTCTTTTTCCGAACCAGGATAGTAACCACCTTGCCTTTCTGGTCTACAAGTTAAAATTACAGGTAATTCTATTCCTGTCCTAAATGAAATTAATGATGAATCAAGATCAACCGAATCGATTGGTTGTTGAACATAAGTCGGAGCGACATAAGTCGATCTACGTGTATCTGTAGAATCTGAATTTGTCACTTCAACTGGTTCTGGTTTTTGCTCGATAACCCATAATTTATCAAGACGAACTTCGACGATATCTGCTCCTGCAGCAGTAGCTCTAGCTGCATCTTTCAGCATCTCATCAACAGTGCAACCAGTTAGAGTAACACATACCAGAGGCAAACTCATTGCTCGCGGGAGAAATGAATGCCGTTTAATCGTGCCGAGTGTTTTCTCAGAGAATAAAATCGAGAAAGGCTGTTTTAAGACCTATTTGGACTTATTTAGAGATAGATATCGAAAGCATTCAATAACCCCCTGACACCCCAAATATACAGTAATTTTGAGGGTTCCTTTAGGGAACCCTCAGAAAAAGGATGATGAAAGAGATGGCAGAGGAGTATAGTGCAGATAGCATTCAAGTATTGGAAGGTCTTGAAGCAGTAAGAAAAAGACCTGGAATGTATTTAGGAGACCCTCATGATGGTAGTGCATTACACCATTGTATTTGGGAAGTTGTTGACAATTCAGTTGATGAACATTTAGCAGGACATACTGACTTAATTGAAGTTAATCTTCACAAAGATGGTTCTCTTTCTGTACGTGATTTTGGAAGAGGAATACCTGTAGGGATACATGAAGAATATGGGATTTCGGCAGCTGAAGTGATTATGACAAAACTCCATGCAGGAGGGAAATTTGATAATAGTTCATACAAAGTATCGGGAGGATTACACGGAGTTGGAGTTTCTGCAGTCAATGCAGTTTCAGAATGGATGGAAATGACAATTCATAGAGATGGCGTGATTTATCATCAAAGATATGAAGCAGGGGTTCCAACGAAACCTGTAGAAGGAACTGGTAAGTGCTCAGATACTGGGACTATGATTAGATTTAAGCCAGATTTAGGTATTTTTACTCACATAACAGATTTTGAATTTGATCAAATAGACACTCGTTTGAAAGAAACTTCTTTCCTCAATGCAGGATTAGAGATTGTAATTACAGACAAAAGAGATGAAGAAGAAAATATTAGCAAACATCATTATGAAGGGGGATTGGCAGAATTTGTACGCCAAATCAACTCAAATAGAGAAGTGATGCATAATGAAGTAATTCAGATTAATGGTGAAAGAGAAACTGAAAAGGGGCCTGTCACAATAGAATTAGCCCTACAATGGTCCGATGCATTTAGTGAAACTATTTTTTGTTATACTAATATAATTCGCAATAAAGATGGGGGGACTCACATGACAGGGTTAAGAGGAGCCCTGACTAAGTCAGTGAATAATCATGCAAAGAAAAGAAATTTACTAAAAGGAAATTCCCTTTCAGGAGATGATGTTCGAGAAGGGTTGTCGGCAATAGTTAGCGTAAAGCATCCTGACCCCTCATTCTCTTCTCAAACAAAGGATAAATTAGTTAGCAGTGAAGTAACGAGCATTGTCGAGACTGTGGTTTATGAGAAACTTGGTGAATTCTTTGAAGAAAATCCATCAGTAGGGAAATTAATTGTAGATAAGGCGCTTCTAGCGTCCAAAGCCAGAGAGGCTGCCAGAAAAGCCAGAGATTTAACAAGGCGGAAAGGAGTACTGGAAGGCGGAGGCTTACCCGGGAAACTTGCTGATTGCCAATCTAGAGACCCATCGGAATGCGAAGTTTACCTGGTTGAAGGTGACTCAGCAGGCGGTTCTGCAAAAACAGGTAGAGATAGGAGAATACAGGCAATATTACCACTTCGTGGTAAGATTCTGAATGTAGAGAGACAGAGAAGAAATTTAGTGAAAGTATTCCAGAATAATGAGATTCAGACTATGATCAGAGCTTTAGGAGCAGGTGTAGGGAATCCATCTGAAGAAGGAGTTGTAGAAGATGGGGCTTTTGACACTAGCAAATTAAGATACTCAAAAATAATAATAATGTGTGACGCAGATATAGATGGCGCTCACATAAGAACACTAATGTTGACTTTCTTATGGAGATTTATGAGGCCAGCAATAGAAGAGGGGTTTGTTTACATTGCTCAACCGCCCTTATACCAATTATCTAAAGGTCGGATCGGAAGGTATGTTTATTCTGATGAAGAAAGAGATGAAGTGATGGCTGAATTACAAGGAGACAACCCCAATGCTAAGATTAACGTACAGAGATACAAAGGTCTGGGAGAAATGAATCCAGAGCAACTTTGGGATACTACAATGAATCCCGAGACAAGAACTATGCTAAAGGTGACCGTTCAAGATGCTGAGGACACCGATAGATTGTTTGAAATATTGATGGGAGAAGATGTTCCCGATCGTAGAGCATTTATAGAGAAACATGCTAAGGAGGTGACAAATCTTGACATCTGAAGAAGAGAGAAATAATACACCAATTAGTAATGAAAATATACTGAATCATCCATTAAACAAAGAAATGAAGATTTCTTACATTAATTATGCGATGTCAGTAATTATTGGCAGGGCACTACCAGATGCCAGAGATGGCCTGAAACCAGTGCATAGAAGAGTATTGTATGGTATGTATGAGGGAGGTCATACGTCCGATAAGAAATTCAGTAAATCAGCAAGATCAGTGGGTGAAGTAATGGGTAAATATCACCCTCATGGTGACCAATCGATATATGATACAATGGTTAGAATGGCTCAAGATTTTTCATTGAGATACCCATTAGTTGATGGTCAAGGTAATTTTGGTTCAATAGATGGTGATCCACCAGCAGCAATGCGTTATACAGAAAGTAGGCTAGATAAGATAGCTAAACATATGTTAGAAGATATCGAAAAGAAAACCGTCGATTTCCAACCTAATTTTGACGATTCAGAAAATGAACCAACAGTACTACCCTCAAGGCTACCAAATTTATTGCTAAATGGCAGTGATGGAATAGCAGTAGGTATGGCAACAAGAATTCCCCCCCATAATTTAACAGAAGTGGCAGGAGCAGTGAATCTCCATGTAGGTCAGATTATAGAACAAGGAGTGGAAAATAAACAGATACCTAATATCTCAATCGACGAATATATGCAATACGTAAAAGGTCCTGACTTCCCAACTGGAGCTGGAATTCATGGCATTGATGGAATATATGATATGTATTCTACAGGGAAGGGAAGATTCCATGTTAGATCAAAATGCGAAGTATTAGACGATTCAAAGGGTAAGAGAATTATTATTCATGAAATCCCATATCAAGTTAAGAAGGCAGATATGCTTGTCCACATTGCGGATTTAGTAAACAAGGGAACTGTAATAGGAATTAGAGATATTAGAGACGAATCATCAAAAGAAGGGATCAGAGTTTTAATTGAAGTGAAAAATAATGCAGACCCGCATGCAGTGTTAAACCAATTATTCAAATCAAGTCGCTTACAAGAGTCATATTCAGCTAATATGATGGGAATTTTAGATGGAAGACCTGTCTTGTTAACTCTACCAGTTATGTTACACACATATGTAGAACATAGAGAATCTGTAATAGAGAGAAGAGCTCAATTTGAGTTAGAAAAAGCAGAAGCTAGAGCACATATCCTTGAAGGATTAGTTAAAGCACAGAAAAGAATTGATGATATTGTAGCAGTAGGTAAGGCCAGTGAAAGCAGAGAACAATTCGAATCCGTTTTGAAAGGAAAGGATTCTATAATTAAAAATATAGATCCATTTGATTTCACAGAAGCACAGGCAAAGGCTATTGCTGAAAGAAGACTATATCAACTCAGTAAGTTAGATGTCAATAAAGTTCAAAATGAGTTTGAAGAATTACAAATAAAAATTAGTGATTTAAATGACATTATATCTTCAAGAATGCGCAGACTAGAAATTCTTTTACAAGAACTTGAAGAAATGCTAGAGAAACATGGAGATGAAAGGCGCTCATTTATTGATCCAATGCCTTTGTCTATGGACAGAGAGGATTTAATCGAAGAAAGAGCCATTGCAATAACACTTTCAGAAGACAATTATATCAGGCACGTCCCTGTTGAAAGTTTCCGTGTACAGAATAGAGGAGGCAAAGGATTGAAGGGTGTAACTACAAAAGATGAAGATACACCTCAACTAATTGTAACCTGTTTTAGCAAAGATAGACTACTAATTTTCACAGATCAAGGAAGAGTCTATGGATTGAAAGCATGGGAAACCCCACAAGGAAGTAGACTTTCTAGAGGCGGGCACATTAGAAATCTATTAGAAAGTCTAAGAGAAGACGAGAATATCGTTTCATTACTACCTATTTCTAAGGATTTATTGGAAAATCCCGAAGAAAATTATTTATTATTTGCAACCTCAAATGGTAGGATTAAAAGAAGTAAATTATCAGAATATGTCAAGATAAATAGGAATGGAAAATATGCAATTAAATTCGCCGGTGGAGATAACGATAGATTAGTTACAGTGAGAGCCGCCAAAGATTCAGACCATGTAGTTCTCGTTTCATCAGGAGGATTCGCGTGTAGATTTATGCCTTCAGAAATTAAAACAAGGATAGACCCGAATACTGGAGAAACTCTGACGACTCATACAGTGAGAGTTCAGGGTAGAGTTAGTCAAGGAGTGACTGGAATGAACTTAGGCAAGGGAGACCAAGTAATTGGAATGATAGTTTCAAATAATTTTGAAAATAATGTACTTACTATTTCTAAATATGGTATGGCGAAAAGAACAAGATTAGGGTCTGGAGAGATGGTTAACCAGTTAGATGATAATGGTGAAGTAATTATCAACGAAGATGGAGAGATTACTATTGAGAGAGACGGCTACAGGAAGACAAACAGAGGTACAAAAGGAGTGCGTACTATGTCTCTTAAAGATGGAGATGAAATCATCAGCGTGAAGCAAATACCTGATCTATTAGACCAACTTTTCATGCTTACAAAATCTGGAATGATGATTAGATTGGCTGCAAATCAGACTAAAGAAACCTTAGGTAAAGTGGCTAAAGGTACAAGAATAATGGAATTAAGAAATCCAGATAAGACTGGCTATAATGACGAAATAATATTTGTAGCTCGACTTCCTGCTGAACTTCTAGAAGGAGATAATGAGGAAGAATCAGAGGAAGAAGAAGAATGATTGAGACCGTTCTTCTTAAGCCATAATCAAAACTCGGATGCATATTGCGGCAGTCGCATAGCCTGGCCATTGCGCTGGATTGCTAATCCAGTGGTGTTTCACCTCGGGAGTTCGAATCTCCCCTGCCGCGCCACCAACCGATAGGAGGCTTCTTGTTTGTGTCATCTTCTGAAGATATATGAGCACCCTGACTCTGCTAGGTTTAAGTCTCCTAATTTTATCTATAATAGGCATTTATTCGGTTTGGAGGAGGATTAGACATTTAACGCCTTCAAATGATTTATCATGGGTCAATGAAAATAAATATATTGCATATGCAGAGATAGATAATGATGAAGTCATACTTAAAAATGTAAGAGATTTTAATTGGAGAACTACTAAAGATTTTGATGAAAAATGGATAGAAAAGAAATTTAAGATTTCAGACTGCACGAAAATATGGTTAGTTTTGGAATATTTTTATCCGACAAGAAGACCCATTGCTCATACTCTTCTAAGCTTTGAATTTAAAGATGGAACTAGGATATCTTGCTCTATTGAAGTAAGAAGAGAACCAGGAGAAAAGTTTAGCCCCATCAAAGGCTTATTGAGAGAGTTTGAGATAATGTATGTTTGGGCAACAGAGAAAGACGTGATCGGAGTAAGAAGTAGGTGTAGAAAATCAGAAACACATCTTTTCGAAGCTATAATCCTAGGAGAAGGAAACCAATGTAGGATGCTAGAGTCGTATCTTAGAAGGACTAACCAGTTGTATGAAAATCCTGAATTTTACAATAGTCTATTCAATAACTGCACAACAAATATTGCATCGCACGTCAATGACGTGTACCCAGGAAGAGTGCCTCGTGCAATAGGCGTAATATTACCAGGGTTAAGTCCAAAATTATTGAAAAGAAATAATTTAGTTAAGTTGAGGGGTGGTAGTATTGAGGAAGAAATGAAACTCAATCAAGTTGAGGAAAGAGCTAGGGCTTGGGACCAAGAATGTGACTTTGGAGATGCAATAAGAATCGTGTACTCCTGACAAGAGTATTCAACAAGTACCCAACTATGCAAAGTTGTGGAACAGATACAACCTATGAGTCCAAATGGTATTTTCCAGTACAAACTTCCCCCCTCAAAGAGTCATATGATTAGGGAATTAATGCTCGCATCAAAATCATCTGAAGTTACTGAAATTAATTTTCAAGGGACTCCAGGGGAGGACATCATATCGATGGCAAACTGCTTAGAAAAAATGGGTGTAAAAATAGAAAAGATAACTACCAAATGGATAGTATATCCACCCAAGAAAGGACTTATTAGTCCAAAAGGAGCCATTTATTGCGGGAATTCAGGTACTGTTGCTAGAATAATGACTGTTTTAGCTGCAACTTTTGATTCTGAGATAACTATCGACGGCGATAATTCTTTGAGAAAAAGGAGTAATTCTACATTATCATCGTGTTTGAAACAATTAGGTTGTGAAATATCTTCTGATGGATTTCCATGTACTGTCAAGGGCCCAATAAATCCGAAAGACATAGAAATTGATGCTTCAGAATCAAGTCAACCAATAAGTGCGTTAATATTATGCTCTTCGGATTTTAAAAGTGCTATGAACTTAACAATTATTGGACAAGAGGTCAGTAGAGGGTATTTACAATTAACCTGTAAAATCGCCGAAAAATGGGGTTTGAAACGAAATATTGTAGATAATAAGATAGAACTTTCTGGTTGGGAAATTATAACTCCAAAAACAGTAAAAATACCTAGTGAAATGAGCCTCTATCCTATGGCTATCTTACTAGACAACTTGCACCAAAATTTACAGGTAGAAATTGAAGAACAAGATATAGATGAATTACTCTTTAATACTCTCGAATTATTAGAAGATGCTGATATAAATATGATAAATCTCAGAGATGCCAGCGATATCATTACTCCTGCTGCCGCATTAATGGCAATATCTAGTGGAGGCGATATTATTGGAGCAGCACATAGTAAGGGCAAAGAGACTAATAGAATTTTGAGGACTTGTGAACTTCTCGAAAAATTTTCACTTAGTTGTTCAACAATGAAAGACGGACTGTCTTTACTAGGCGGGGAAATACCTAAGAAACCGAATGAACCTATAGACACTCATATGGATCATAGATTAGCAATGACAGCAGTGATTTTAGCAACCTACTGTGGAGGAGAGATAATGAATCCTGAAATAGTTAAAGTCACACATCCGGATTTTCTTGAAATGATTAAATCTCTAAAAATACTTCAACCATGACGTCCGAAATGCTTGTCCAAGTGAGTTTGTGTCAACTTGAGAATGGTGGGTCTTCCATGTACGCATGCCCAAGGATTGGGGACAGTACGCATATCCAATAGAAGACGTCTCATCTCTGAAAGATTCAGTTTCTGATTTGCTTTAACTGAACCTCTGCAAGACTTCATAAAAGCAACTTTATCTCGTAATTTTTCAACTGTATCTATCCCTCCGGATTCAGGATTAGACGATATATCGATCAGAATATCATGTAAAAATGCAATTAATCCACTGTCTCCAACAAGCACATTGGGCACCGAAGTAACCACAATTCCTTCGCTAGATTCAGAAAATTCAAAACCCAATTCTGAAAGTCTGTCAGACTCAGAACGAGCAGCGGCTAATTCCCTTACCCCCAATGAGATTGAAACTGGAATTATTAATTTTTGAGGAGACCAGTCGACCATAGAAGGACGTAAGCGCTCATATCTGATTCTTTCATGGAGTGCATGTTGATCAATAATAAATAATTCATTATTACCTTCCGCTAATATATATGAATTAGAAAACTGACATAATACTTCCATTTCGGGCAACTCTGGTATTATGGCTGCTTTAGGGTTAGGTTCGTCTACTGGAGAAATTGAATCTCCAGAAATTGAAAGCCTGTGTAACGAACGCTCTGCAGAAGATAATGATGGAGATATAGGATTAGGATTTAGGCCAGGTAATGTTTCTTGTTCTAATTCATTGGATGAAATTTTATTTTCTAACTTTTCACCAGAAGGTATTACTCCCCGAATACTGCTAAAATGAGTTTGGATCGTTTCTTTATTTTCTACTTGAGCCCATGATGGAACAAATACATCCGAATTTTGAACAATATCAGGCTTAACTTCCAAGCCTTCGAGTAAGGTTAAGTTTTTAGATTCAGGTTGTGTTGAAACTTTACTAAGAGTATATTGAATAGACCTCTCTAATCTCTCCAAAACTCTCCAAGAATATTGTAATCTCACTTCGCGTTTTGTAGGATGAACATTAACATCTACCTCGCTTGTAGGTAAATTAAGAGATATCACGCCAATAGGATGACGTCCAACCATTAGCCTAGTATGATAGCCTCTTCTTATTGATTGAATAAATGGCCCCGTACTAACTGGACGTCCATTAACGAGAACGTGAATATCATCTGAACGAGAACGTGATATCCCAGGTGGAGATATCCATCCGCTCCAAACTTCATCACCCGGTGCATCTCGATCATCTTCTGAAGATTCAAGTGGAATTAGTTTGGATGATGTCGAACCGAAGAGATCGTATAATCTATCTTCCATACCTTCGCAGGGAGGGCAATCTAGTACTTTTCTCCCGTCTAATTCTACTATTATACCCGTTTTCGGTTCACTTAAGGCCAAAGAAATTGCTATATCTACAATTGCTGCATTCTCAGTTGAAGGTCTTCTTTGAAAAGATAAACGTGCAGGAATTTTTTTGAACAAATTTAGAACATCTACCTTTGTACCGGGTGCTATACCAACAGGTTCAACTTTTCCGACTACTCCATTATCAACTAGGATAGAAAAGCCATCCGAATCTTTAGTTTTACTTGATAATACCAACTTACTAACTGCAGCAATTGATGCTAATGCTTCCCCTCTAAAACCTTTAGTAACGATTCTATTAAGATCTTCAGGTACTGAAAGCTTACTCGTAGCATGTCTTTTAATCGCTAATTTCAATTCTTCTCTTGGTATTCCGTGCCCATTATCAATGACAGATATTCTATCAAAACCACCCTTTTCAATCTCAATTCTTATTTGGCTACTACCCGAGTCTATAGAATTTTCAACTAGTTCCTTGACCACTTGGGCAGGTCTTTCTACCACTTCTCCTGCTGCGATTAAATCAATAGTTAATTCATCAAGTTGGATGATTGACTGCCGAGAGTTTGGAGACATATTATTCCTCCAACAAATCCGTATATCTAGATTTTTCAAGTGAATCAATCATAGCATACAACACCTCTTGAGATTCTCTAGGGCTTAGATTATCCACATCTAAAGAGCGAAGACGCTCTGAAATCTCTTTGAGTACTGGATCGATAATTATTTCTTCTTTTACATCTAAATCTAATGGTTTCGGTTCATTAGAAATTAATTCGTTTTGATTAGCAGAACTTAACATCCAACCATAAATACTAGATTGACCATTTGGTCTTGAATCTGGTGAATTAGAAGAACCGGCTTTGGCACCTTGGGCTTGACTTTCAAGGAATACAAGTAAATCCCTGGCCCTCTCAACCACTGAAATGGGTAAACCTGCTAATGCTGCTACCTGAACACCATAGGAATCATCACAAGAACCTTCTGAAATCGTATGAAGAAAGCGTATTTCCCCATTAACATCTGCTACTTGAACATGAATATTTGCTAAATTTTTAAATTCTGCTTCTAATCCAATTAGTTGATGATAATGTGTGGCGAAAAGAGTTCTGGCACCTAATCTTTTACAGATATCTTCAGTAACGGACCAAGCTATGGCTAAACCATCAAAAGTTGAGGTCCCTCGGCCAATTTCATCTAGTAAAATCAAACTTTTATCAGTAGCACGACGCAAGATATGAGCCACTTCAATCATCTCCATCATAAATGTTGAACGGCCTCGGCGTAGATCATCATGAGCACCTACTCTTGTGAAAACACGATCTATTAATCCAATCTTAGCTTTTTCAGCAGGCACATAAGATCCGGCTTGAGCTAGAATTGATATCAGTGCAGTTTGGCGAAGATAAGTGGATTTACCACCCATATTTGGGCCAGTTAATAATAAGAAACTCCTCTTTTCATCTAACTTGATATCATTAGGAACAAATCTTCCATCTGCTTCTAATACGGGGTGCCGACCAGAAATAATCTCTATCTTTCTTCCATCCGTTATTTCAGGTTTACACCAAGAGTTTTTTCTAGCATGAATTGCGAAGGAAGACAATACATCAGTTGTGGCTATTTGCCTCGCTATTGTTGCTAATTCGGATGAATGACTAGCTACGCTATTCCTAAGATCAATGAAAAGCTCTTTTTCAAGAGCCTTTGCCCTATCGTCTGCTGTGAGTATTATCTCTTCCCAGCCTACTAACTCATCAGTAGTATATCTTTCTGCATTAGTCATTGTTTGTCGTCGTCGGTAATTATCCGGAACCTTACCTACATGCGACTTAGTGATCTCAATAAAAAATCCAAATTGCCTATTATGCTTTATTTTAAGATTAGGGATGTCAAGTTTCTCTCTCTCTTTAGACTCAAATTCTTTCAACCAACTAGTGCCTTCACTTGCTTTACTTCTTAGTTCATCAAGTTGTTCATGGACACCATGTCGGAAAATACCACCATCTCTTATCGATGCGGGAGGTTCATCAATAATTTTAGTATAGATAAGTTCTCTCATAGAGTCTAAATTATTCAAACCTAAAGAAGAACTATGGAGGAGCTCAGAGTTACCTTCAGTAAGTAATGTCTGTAATTTAGGCATTCTTCCCAAGCATTCAGAAACTGCAACTAAATCTCTTGCATTCGCTCTACCATAAGCCAGCCGAGTAGATAGGCGTTCTAAATCTCGCATAGATTTAAGATTCTCTCGTATTGAGTCTAGCCTTCTTGGAGCCTTGAATAAACTACTGACTGCTAAATGCCTTGATGCAATGATTTCTTTATCTGTTAGAGGTCTCATAATCCACTCTTTTAGTAGTCTTCTGCCCATCCAAGTTCTTGTCGAATCTATGGATTGAATTAGTGAACCCTGCTTCTCACCTATCAGAGTATGGCTTAATTCCAAATTTCTTAAAGTAGTTTGATCTAAAACAAGGTGACCATCGTCTGCATCAAAATGCACCTCTCTGAGAGGAACAATGTCAATTAAATGTAAATGGGCAATATATCCTGCCGCAAGTCCACAGGCCTGAAGTGCCAACGGTTTAGAATCTAAATCGACACTACCAAGGTCAGAAACTTTTAGATGTTCACGAACAGATTGTAGTCTTTGCTCAGCGTTAGCATCATGAACACTCATTAGGATATTATCTAAATCAGAAACTAATGATAATATAACATCTGATAAAGCATCTTTCTTGGATACAACTAATTCACTAGGTGACCAACGTTGGATTTCATCTTTAATCCTCTCCCATCTTCCCGCACCTGATTGCTCTTGAACCCATGAACGACCCGTTGACGAGTCGAGTATTGCTAGCCCAACCTTGTCATCCTTAACTGAAATTGCAGCTAAAATACTCGAACCATCTTCTCCAATAAGGTTCTCCTCATATAGTGACCCAGGAGTATAAACTCTAGTAACCACTCTTTCAAGAATCTTAGAACCGGGACGTAGCTCCTCTTCCTGTTCACACATAGTAACTTTGTAACCTGCACGTAGCATTGACTGAAGATAAGACTCGACTGAATGCCACGGAACACCTGCCATCGCAACAGGATTATCGGAATTTTTATCGCGACTGGTCAATGTTATTCCTAGAACTTCTGACGCAATGACTGCATCTTCGTGAAACATTTCATAAAAATCTCCCATTCTAAAAAATAAGACCGTATCGGGGTGCTGAGCCTTGATTTCAGCAAATTGATCTAACATTGATCTCTTCGACATTTCTAATCCTTCCAATGCTAACGCCGGAGCGTGAGTTATACCACAAAGCAGGGGGTGCATAAGCAAATCGCTTAGCATTACTAGAAAGTAAGCATATCTTGACAGGCGGATACATAAATTACTACAGGTTATCGGAAGTCATAGAAGAGTGGTTCTATGAAGGATGAGAATAACTTTGGAACACACTTACTCATGATTATGGTAGCAATAATTTGGGGACTATCTTGGGCTATTGGGAGGATGCTATCATTAGAATTGCCACCTATGACGGGAGCCTGGTTAAGGTACATATTAACGATGATGATTTTTTATCTATGGTTCGCTGTGACTGCTGTAAGAGGGAGAGATGTAAGATGGTTCCCCGATAATAAGAAAACATTTAGGAGTTTGATAATAATCGGTTTTACTGGAGTATTATGCTACCAATTTTTCTTTATGCATGGTATGTTCTACACTGCTGCAGGGGATGCATCTTTGATAATCACATTTAACCCTATATTCACAGTAATTCTAGCCGCCCCACTACTTGGTCAAGAAATATCTAAAAAGATGTTTTTGGGCCTATTATGCGGTTTTTTGGGGGTAGGAGTAGTAACAGGATGGAGTCCGAATACACAAATTGACCTTGAAGATAGAATATTCGGAGATTTATTGATACTTTTTGCATCACTATCTTGGGCGACTACAACAAATATGACCAAACGTTTGATGGAGGGGAAAGATGGTGAAAATAATTATTCCTCATTAGAAATTGTTGTTTGGTATTCTATGATAGGTACAATTATGATCACTCCTTTTATGATTTATGAGACGTGGAACTATGGTATCCCTAATCCATCAAAAGAAGGGTGGTTTGCAATATTCTACTTAGGGGCATTTTCGACTGTGCTCGCATATTACTGGTTCACTATCGGAATTGAAAAACTAGGTGCTACTTCTGCATCTTCATATATTTTCTTAGTCCCTGTTTTTGGAATATTAGGTGGTTGGTGGTTACTAGATGAAAGATTAGGATATACTATTATTATAGGATTTATAATGATATTAATAGGAGTGAAAATCGTTCAACTTGAGAGTGAAAGACTTACAACTTCTTGATTTATAATGGACGAAGATAGTTTCTTCTACTCACTTATTGTTAAATACGGTAGGCCAGTCGGCCGAAGTCGAGGTAGTTCAAATGGCACGTAAGCCCGCATCCATGTACCGCAGACTTAAGGGTCAGGCATTCACAAGACGTCAGTACACTGGAGGTGTACCAAATAATCGAATTCTTCGTTACTTTATGGGTAACAGAAAGGTGGCAGAAGCTGGAGGATTTCCAGTTAAGGTATCTCTTCTAGCAGATAACTCATGTCAAATTCAAGATAAGGCATTAGAAGCAGCACGTCAAGTTGCCAATGCAAGAATCAGAGATGCAGCTGGAGAAAATTATGCATTAAGAATGCATACATACCCTCATCAAATCCTCAGAGAAAACAAACAGGCTACTGGGGCAGGAGCAGATCGTGTATCACAAGGCATGAGACAGGCATTTGGAAAGAATGTAGGAACTGCAGCACGTGTTCAAAGAGGACAGACAGTAATATCAATCGTTACTACTCCTGAACATTACCTCGTTGCAAGAGATGCACTACGAAAGGCAAATTGTAAGTTCCCTACTCCTTGCACTATCAAAGTAATCGAGGGTTCCGAGCAATTGAAGGGACTAGTCTGAGTGTGTAGGGCATGACGCCCAGTACTCCTCTCTCAATTCTACACGAATCATTACGTGGTTCACCAATAATTTGGAAAGGCGATTACCCTTATTTCATACATCCCATATCAGATGGGATTCCACGTATGGATGCTAAGGTTTTACGTGCTACCCGTGATTTAATTGTCGAAAGTGTCGACTGGTCAAAGATTGATTTAATTGTCACGGTTGAGGCAATGGGATTACCTTTGTTGGCTGCAGTAGGAGATGCTACGGGGAAACCAACTGTAGTAATTCGTAAAAGATCATATGGAATGGAAGGAGAAACTAAAGTTGATGTTGCTACGGGTTATTCACAATCTACAGTTTACATAAATGACATAAATCCTGGAGAACGAATCTTAATTGTTGATGATGTTATATCAACAGGAGGGACACTAGAACCATTGCTAGAAACTTTAGAAAATATGGGAGTTATTTTACAAGATATCGTGATAGCAATCGAAAAGGGAGAAGGTCGTAAAAGACTAAATCATGAAAGACCAACATGGCCAATAAGATCACTCGCAAGAATTGACATTATTGATGGAAAGGTCGAGATAGTAGATTGAAGGAGGTGAAGATTTGGATTTAAATAAACATGATTTCGAACTAGAAGATTTGGTTGCAAGAATTAAAGAAAATGATCATCGACTTGTTGCTCTACAAGTTCCTGAAGGACTCAAGATGCAAGCTTTGGAGATGATGGATTCAATAGAAGATGAATCAGCAGCTAAGGTTATTCTAGCAGCAGACCCTTGTTATGGAGCATGTGATTTAGTACATGACAAAATGAAAATGATGGGGGTGGAATTAGTTGCTCACATGGGTCATTCTCAGATGAATATTGATTCAGGGATGCCAACTCATTTTATCCCTGTCACATACGAAGGAGACCCTGTAATTGATCCGGTCTTACCAATTTTAGCACAGCACAAAGCAATTGCAGAGGCAAGGTTGGCGGATTCAGGAGAAGATTTGGACTTGACTGATGAAGAAGCAATGGAAAGATTCGTAGATGCGGTAGGGAGAGTTGCCCCCCTAACTGGAACCAAATTAGGACTAGTCGGTTCAATTCAACATCTACATCTATTATTTGATTACAAGAAAAGATTTGAGAGTGCTGGCTTCGAGGTTGAAATACCAGTAGGTGGCGCGAGATTGACATTCCCGGGCCAAGTTCTAGGATGTAATTACTCAGGAGATGACCCCGAGATTGGACACTATCTTTTCCTAGGCTCAGGAGATTTTCACCCCATTGGTTTAGTCATGCACACAGGTAAACCATTGGCGTTACTAGACCCATATACTGGAGATGCTAGTGAAATGTCATTTGGCCGAATTGAGAGATTATTAAGACAACGAATGGGGCTGATTTTTGCAGTTGATAATGCTAAGAATTTCGGAATATTGATTGGAGAAAAACCTGGGCAAATGAGAAGAAATCTGGCTATAAGAATGAAAAATCTGCTTAAAAAGCACGGGAAAAAAGGTTATTTATTGGCTCTAGATCATGTTGGTCCAGATCTAATCGATTTCTATCCTGTTGATGCATTTGTCAATACAGCATGTCCAAGAATTGCAATAGATGATGCAGTTAAATATGCTAAGCCACTGATTACACCTTTTGAGTTAGAAGTATCTCTGGGCGAGAAGAATTGGGAACATGGCTATCAATTTGATGAGATACCGTGATTAGAAAAATTATTAGAAAATAGCCACAGCAACATATTGTTCTGGATATGTCTAAGAACGACCGAATAAATAACAAATTAATGTCAGGATACCTCGACCGGATAGGCGCAGGTAAAATCTTAGTCAATAAAGAACCAATTTCATTTGATTGGACACCTAATAATCTAGTAGGTAGAGATAAAGAATTGAGTGAACTCGCAAGTATGTTTTCCCATATAGAGAACCATAATTCAAGTTGCAGAGCAGTCATCACAGGCCCTGTTGGGTCAGGTAAAACAGTTCTGAGTAAGCGCTTTGGGCATGACCTGTTAAAGCATTTAGAAGGTCAAAGAAAAATTTCTTACTCTCATGTTAACTGTAGGACTAACCCCTCTACATCTCAAGTTTTACAGCAAATAGCAAAATCTTTAGATTCTGGACATCCAGAAAGAGGATTAAGTTCAGGTGAAATAATCCAATCAATACGAAGAAATCTAATGACTCATAATAATCATCTTTTACTTGTATTAGATGAAGTAGACGTATTAGTTAGAAGGGATAATTTCGATTTAATATACAAACTCTTACGAATAGATGAGAGTCAGGAAGGACAAGGTTCTTTGTCACTAATTCTAGTTAGTCAGGATTCGATGTTACTAAAATTATTCGAGCCAGCGATAATCTCTAGATTAGGGGCTAGTAATGTATTACAACTAAAACCATATAATAAGAAAGGACTCATTGAAATTGCAAGACAGAGAGCAGATATTGCCTGTAGAAGTGGGTCAATAAGTGAAGAAATTCTTGAAAAAATCGGAACTATAGCAAGCGATTCAGGAGATGCAAGATTAGCTATAGAATTACTTGATTCATCAATTAGAAAAGCCGAGTCTGCAGGCAGAGGAGAAGTCTTAATCAGTGATATTGAACAAAGCTCTGCGAGAACAGCCTCGATAGAACCAAGTCAAGTAGATGGACTTTCTAAAGATCAAAAATTAATTATGCTCGGCTTATGTAGAAGATTGAAGAAGGAATCAGAAATTAACACGGGCGATGCAGAGAAATTATATCACTTAGTATGTGAAGAATATGAATTGAAACCTAAGAGCCATACTACATTCTGGAAACATCTAAAATTACTTGAAAATGAGGGATTAATTGAGACAAGAAACGATAAATCAAACGTTGGAAGAGGGAGAACGCAGTACATAACAATGAATAATGTAGCACCCGCAAATCTTGCTACTAGGATTGAGATAGATCTGCAAAGATGATTCTTCCTTGTCATAGGGTCTTCCGAACCGCTCTTATAGGGGCCGTATGTCGGGATGCCGTCTAAGGTGACTAATATGGCAGGTGAGCAATCTTTCAAAGCGGTAATCAATGATACTAAGCCTAGTGCTAAGGGTCGTTCTTTCTCAGTAGAAATTACTGGTTCAAACTTCAATCATTTCCTAGGAAAGAAGATTGGAGACTCAGTTGAAGGCATGTTTGTAGGAGAAGGTGAGAGTTCACTAAATGGATACAAACTTCAAATTACAGGCGGATCTGATAAAACTGGTCGTCCCATGCGTTCAGAGTTAGAAGGTGGTAATGTAAAATCAATACTTATCACAGCAGGTACCGGATACAAAGGCAAGCGCTATGTTAAGAAAAATTCAAAAATTTACCGATACAAGTACGATGGTCTACGCCGTCGTCGAAATCTTCGCGGCAATACTATTAGTACAGATACTCGTCAACTAAACCTAAAAGTATTGGAATATGGCAAGAAGTCTCTGGGATCAATTCTAGGAGACGAAGAAGACGTACCTATCGAAACCACTTCCAATGAAGAGGAGTGAACGGTAGGGGATGATGCTTCTGGCTGAGATTAAAAGACAGCCCGAAGTAAATATTGGTATGGTCGGACATGTCGACCATGGTAAGACAACTCTAACACAAGCCCTTTCTGGTACTTGGACTGACACTCATTCGGAAGAAAGAAAGAGAGGAATCAGTATCAAACTTGGCTATGCAGATACTACATTCTATTCGACAAGTGAAGGTGAATATTATGCTAAAGGAAAGCATCCTGAAGGTAAGAAAGATGCCGAAAAAGATTTATTGAGAGTTGTTTCTTTTGTTGATGCACCAGGTCACGAAACTCTGATGGCGGTAATGATTTCTGGAGCATCTATAATGGATGGGGCATTATTGCTGATTTCTGCTACTGAAAAATGCCCTCAACCTCAAACAAGAGAACACTTAGCGGCATTGCAAATTGCAGGAATTGAGAATATTGTAATCGTGCAAAATAAAATAGATTTAGTTTCACAAGAAAGGGCGATGGAGTCATATAATGAAATCAAAGATTTCGTAAAAGAAACCATAGCCGAAGAAGCACCTATAATACCTATTTCTGCCCACCATGATGTAAATCTAGATATCCTAATACAAGCAATTGAACATACTATTCCAACACCTGATCGCTCACAAGAAGATGTTGGTTTGATGTACGTAGCTAGATCATTCGATACCAATCGGCCTGGAGCCCGCCCCAATGAACTATCAGGCGGAATCATCGGAGGAAGTATTGTTGAAGGGTCTTTCAATGTTGGAGATAAGATAATGATTGCTCCAGGAAGAAGAATAAAAGAAGGTAATAAAACTCGCTGGGAACCACTTGAAACCTATATTGAGAGTATTAAAGGAGGAGGGATAAACCTTGAAACGGCACATGCAGGAGGACTTTGTGGTATCGCTACACCTCTCGACCCAGTTGCTACAAAAGCTGATGAGTTATCCGGTCAAGTCATGGCAAAAGAAGGAGAATTACCTCCAATATGGGAAACATTAGAACTAGAGCTGGAATTACTAGAGAAAATGGTTGCCGGCGGAGATGGAGGTTCAGATCCTGTTCGTCCATTATCAATGAATGAGATGTTAATGATAAATTCAGCTACAGCTACATCGGTAGGAACGGTTGCTAAGAAAGGAAAAGTCTCAAAAATTTCTCTTCGGTTACCAATTTGCGCTAAAGTTGGTAGTAGAATCACATTATCAAGAAGAGTAGGTTCCAGATGGCGTTTAATAGGCCATGGAACTATTTTGGGGTGAATCAATGAGTTGCGTCCTAATAGACGCTTGTGGATGGGCTGCATTAATGGATGCTGGTCTAAATCTAGATGTTTCTATGAGTAAAGTAATTGGGAAACCCAAATACCTACTTTTATCAAAAGTTAGAGAAGAACTAATTTCACTATCGAAACATCGCAAGGGATTATTATTAGATTTATTAGATAGCAAGTCAGAATTAATTGAGGCACCAGAAGGAATTAGGCATACCGATAGGATGCTACTTGATTTATCTACAAAAAATGGGTGGCCAGTACTGACAGTAGACAGGAGATTGAAAGAGCGGCTAATAAATAATGGAGGATCATATATTGAAGTTACTTCAAGAAATGTTCTGCGCTTAATCCATAATTAGGGTAATGTGAATAAACGGTCATCATCATGACCATCCATCAATCCTATTCTTACTGCAGCATCAATCCATGCATGAGCATAATTTATGGCTCCAAAGGCACGTACTAGGTCTCCTTCATTCATGAAATGGCGAGCATCATGCTGGTAATCATCACACATCCTAAGCATCGAATTTAGTCTTCTTTCATCCTCATCATTATTGGTAATAGGGGTTGCTTTAATCCTAGCTTCAGCTGTTAAAGCAAGGTACATTTCAACTTTATCTCTCGTAACTATATTCCCATCATCTGACATATTTATCCCTCAAAATTCTTCGGCAGCAGCATTGCTTAATTTGAATAGACGTGTTCTACCTTGTTTCCTCACTGATAGTAAACCGGACTTATGTAAACTATTGTAAAGTTGAGATAAGCGTGGCCTACCTACTTCCAATCGGGCTTGTAATTCATTATCAGAGGGGGATATCTCTCTTGTGGAAGATATTTGTAAAATTAATCTTTCAGCATCCGATAATGAATAAAAACGTGCCGTATCCAAAGGACGATCAGGATCCCATCTCGGTTCAAAGTTTGAGAAATTAGGAATTAATTTATCGGTTGGTACCGAATATAATTTACGAGAATTTACCGAGATAGGCTGAATGATTTCTTCAGGTTCATTGAAATCTTCAAAAAAAGTTTCTTCTATCGGTATTGGATCTTTATATCCGGAATCAGAATTTGAGGGCACGACATTGCCTTCAAATGAGGGTTCAGGTAAAGTTGATGAGAAAGTAGGTTCTACTGACCATTCGGCTCCTTCATCACTCATTACTCGGTCATAATTTCTAGGTTCGACATTACTATCGAAAGAAGCATTAGAGTAATTAGGTAATTCAGTAATCGTTTTTTTATCTTCGATAACTTTATCGTTATCTACAAATCGATCTAAGGTCGGTTGAGATAGAGGCATATCTGCATAAGTTATTGGAACATCACTGACCTCATTCTCGATCATATCAGAAGATGTCTTTGCAAGACGTGCACGTAAACCACCAAAAGCACCTCCTGAAATAGAGCTTTTTGGTGGTTCAGTTCCTGGTTCCATGAATAACTCTGTCTCCAAAATAGGTTCAGAAGTTATCTCTGGTATTAGAGATTCTATTGGAGATATACTTTCTAAACTATTCTCTTCTTTAAATTCGGGAATTTTTGGATGGGAAAACTCATCTTGAGAAGAGAGTTTCTCATCAATATTATTTGTATCATCTACAGGGTTCTCAACATTATCTTGGAATGAGAAATTTTCGGGCCAAATCTGGCCTTCTTCTTCTTCTTCTTCTTCTTCTTCTTCTTCTTCTGCTTCTTCCCACATATCTAAAGGTTCTTCATCATCAATAAAATCATCATCCTCTTCGATTAGATCTTCTATGCTACTTGCTTCAGAATTAATAATCGGAATTATTTCTACTTTGTTTCCCTCTATTGTAGAGGGGAAACTAACTGCCTTTGATTCTGTGCTAGGGGATGTTTGATTTTGCCATGCCATTAAGTTCTCTAAAGTCCCATCAGATCCCAGCTCTCTTTTCTCATCCACTAAGCATTTCAAAATCTTGATTACATCACGAGGATTACCTCCCGTGCTGGAGTGAATTGATTCAAGAATCTTAGAATTAATATTCCATTTCTCTTTCGATTTAATCCTCATTCTGTTATTGACCATTTCTTGAATCTCTTTTTTAGTAAAGCTAGGTATCCTATCTGGTTCATCAAACATTTCTTTGAGTTCTAAGTCGAGTTCTAGAAGTTGAGATTCAGTAATAGTTACGATAATCATGGCCCTTAATCTCAATAAGATTGGAGAAATTCTTGAAAGAAAGATATTGATATCGATTGCCCTGAATGGATAGTCTAATGCAATTAGAGGTAATGGGCCTTTTTCTTCATCAAGAATAGAAACTAATTTTTGAGATAATTGATTCATTGTAGGTATTGGCTGGAATGAACCAAAGTGAGTTACAATTTCATGTAATACTGTACGAACCTGATCGTCATCATCTGATAAAAACTGACCAATATATTTCTTCGGTGTTTGAGACGAGATGGTGTTAATCATTGATGTACGACCTGAACCTGATTCTCCAACTAGTAATATCATCCTAGGTGAACCTGAGAGAATATGGTCTTTCCATCGATGAAGTATCTTTTGTCTTCCAACTAAATCATGAGCACGGGATGCTTCAATTGGCCGGTTGTCAAAGGGATTTCCTCTTACGGAGGGTAAGTCTAGCATACTAACTCCTCCGACGGACATATTCGACGTGCAACACTACTAGTTCATAATGTTCACGTATTATTACGCTTAATTTTATCTAAATTAACGCATTATAATACAAGTTCAGAAATAAAAATTAGAAAATAAACCAATAAAGCACATATTGAGGTAAATTATTAACGCTTTGTTAACGCTTTTTTAATACGTTAATAACCCGTTAACGACAAGATTAACGCTTTTTACCATTCAAAATATATGATGAAATGATTTGGATCCGAGATTAAGTAAATAATATCAAGTAAAAATAAAAGATATTACCTCTTTAGCCACAACTGAATAAAAGAGTTGATTCGACCAGAATAAAGCAAAGAGATTACAAGTAGTATGCTCTGCCAAAGAATGGTGGAAACATGCCAGTAGATAACAGTCGATTGAAAGGATTTTACAAACTATCAGTGCCTGAAAGAAGACAGAAATTAGCAGAGTTAGCTGGTTTGACTGAAGAACAAACTAATGCATGGGCAGATGCTGAATTATCTGAAGACACTGCAGATAGGATGATTGAAAATGTCGTTGGAAGATATTCTCTGCCTATAGGAGTAGCGACGAATTTCATAATAGATGGTGAACACTACCTAGTGCCATTCGTAGTAGAAGAAGCAAGCGTAGTAGCTGCAGCATCTAACATGGCTAAAAGATGCCAGGCTAATGGCGGTTTTAGATCAGATAATACAGATCCAATAATGATTGGCCAAATACAAATAGTTGGCTGCGAAGACCCAGAAGAATCTAGAAATCTAATTCTTGCAGCGAAAGATGAACTGATTCAGTCATGTAATGATGTCGACCCGATTTTAGTAAAATTCGGAGGTGGTTGTAAAGATGTTGAAGTAAGAATAATAGAAACGATGTCAGGACCAATGGTCATCGTCCATATCCTCGTAGATTGTAGAGATGCAATGGGAGCAAATGCAGTAAATACAATGGCTGAAACTATTGCACCCAAAATAGAATCATTATCAAAGGGGACAGTTATTCTAAGAATAATTAGTAATTTAGCAATACATAGGTTGGCCAGAGTTAGTGCGACTTTTACCCCAGAAGAAATGTCAGACAAGGGAGATGCAAGTCAGGGAGCGGAAGTAATCGAAGGAGTATTACAAGCATATCATTTTGCGGCTGCTGATCCGTTTAGAGCAACTACTCACAACAAAGGCATAATGAATGCCATTTCCCCTATAGCAATCGCATGTGGTCAAGACTGGCGCGCAATAGAATCAGGCGCTCATTCATATTGTGCGCATGAGAAACAATACACCTCAATGACACATTGGGAGAAAGATTCAGAAGGGAATTTAGTTGGATCTATAGAATGTCCAATGGCTGTGGGACTGGTAGGAGGGGCTGTAAGAATACATCCTGGGGCTCAGGCAAATGTAGCACTTTTAGGGATAAAGAGTGCGAATGACTTGGCTAAAGTAATGGCAGCTGCAGGAATGGCACAGAACTTAGGCGCCCTCAGGGCATTAGCCACTGTAGGGATACAGGCAGGACATATGAAATTGCATCTAAAGAATATGATAAGTTCAGCAGGCGCAAAAGATGAAGAAATAGATTTAATTGCAAATATGGTCAAAGAAAGTGGTGAAAGAATAACTATGGCAACCGTCGAGGCAGCACTATTAAAAATTAGAGAGAATTAATCTAATTCTCAGACAGAGTAGATTCAGAATTATTGTCTTCTTCAATAAACTCTGAAATAGACATTTGTTCATCTGGTGCAAGAGACGCAGCGAGTTGAGCACTAGTCAGACCCGCTTTGGTAGCCTCAGAACGGAACCATGAACGAACGGCGCGATAATCAACTTCCGGGCAACCAAAATACTCTGCGAACCTCCTAGTTGTAGTTAGACGACGTGTCAGGCCATCTCTACGCCTATCGATGAGTCCTAAGTTTGCTAATTCCCTTACGTGATCGTAAGCTCTTTGCCCAAGCATCTCTACTAATTGAGATTGGGCCATTGGCTGATGATAGGCGATTAATGCAGCGGCAGGAAGGAGCCTTTGAGGGGTGTCAGGGCGGAATGATTCAGGTAAATGAGGAGAAAGACTAGGTCGGACCTCAAATATCCAGCGGCCTGAAACTTCAGTTAATTGCAAAGCAGAATCTTGTCTTCGTTTAATTCTTGCTTGTAATTCTGATAGAGCAGTATGTACCTCTTCACTGGTTTTATCTACGGTTTTCGAAAGTTCATCAGTAGACATAGAACGCCCTGAAGTGAACATTATTGCCTCAAGAATAATTGAAAGGCTGGATTCACTCATTGGATATCACTCCTTCAGTAATCCTTACTTTAGGATTAAGGCGGTTAGTTAAGGCAGAAAAATCATCATCTCGAAGATGAAGATTTTTTAATGAAATATTACCATCCAAATCTTGAGAAACTTCGGCATATCCCCTATGAGTTAGGAAAAGAGATGAAATTAATGCAGTGACTTGAGCTTCTGATTTCGCATCTTCAGCACTTAATCCTGAATCAATAGAACTTTTCTCTAAAACTTCAACTATCTCACTAAGATTTGTAGATTCTTTTTCTTCAAGAGTACGGCTCCGTAATGCATCCCATGTTCTTTTCAAATCATCCTCCAAATTCTCAACATGTAAACTTCCTCCGAACCTAGCTCGGGCTTTTTCATTAGCCTCGCGACGTTCTTTTGCTATTTTTTCTCGCATTTTTTGTTCTTCAGAAAGTCTACCTGCTGCTTGAAGACCCATAAGCAACTCACCCAGAGTTACTGGACGCCCCTCTTCTCGATGTATTCTACCTTCGAACATAGTAGGCAACACATCGCTAGCAGCGCCAGTAAGGACACCCACTGAGAAATTATAATCTTCATCGGAAAATTCAGATTCCCAAGAATCCTCAAAATCCCAAGTTTCCTCCACCTCCTCGTCAATAAGAGATTTTTCTTGCCTTTCAAGAAGGGAACTAGCTTGGCCGCGGAGGATAGACCAGGCCATCCTAACTAATCTGCCACATGTTGGTAAATCTATATTTTCTGAATCATTAATTCTTTGATTAAATAATTCTAGAAAAACAGAAAGATCTACATCCCAGGGGTCAAGATCCGTATTATGAAACATTTGAAACACTAATGCTACAGACCTATCGAAGGGATCTATCAAGAACTGATGTTCTGCTTCTTCTACAAGAGACAATTCCACCAGTCTATCGAGATAACGATTAGTTTCAAGATCTGCTTCTCCACCAAGTAATCTTGAAACTATGTCATCTTTCATAGAGTTACCATCGAAAACGGACATATTTCACCTCACTCAATTTCAATTTCAGATGAATCGACCTCGACATTATCATTCTGGAGATTTTCTTCATCAACCAATGCATTTTGAACTTTATCGGCTTCTTCAATATCTTCTGTCCAATCTTCTGTTCTTTCCCTTAATGCTACTAGATCTCCATTCTTTGAAGATTCTTCGTCTATTTCATTTGCCTCGGATTCATCAATATCTAAACCAGCCCTTTCTGCCAGACCCCCTAATGACTTAGGAGTCCCGAGAGGTTCGGGGACACGAGGCATCTTTTCTGGATCAGGCAATACTAATTCTGAACGTTCAGTTTCTGACTGTTTTCGGGCTGCTTCTTCTTTTTCCATCTCTTCACTCATCTGTAGAGCAGCGGCGCGATCGAAGTCAGTTATTCGGCGACTGCAACCATCGCCAGCATGAGTGATACCGATGTGGTGATTAGCTAAATTCAAACTTACTTTTCTTAATGTGACCATGATGAATTGCGCCCTTTGTGAACGCATTAAACAAAGTGCAGCAATTAATTCAGAGTTAAATGGATCTAAATTCTGATCGACTTCATCGAAATAATAGAATGGGCTTGGCTCGTAATCTTGTATAGCGAATATCAGAGCTAGGGCGGCCATAGATTTTTCACCACCTGATAGTAAATTTCTGCGAGTTTTACTATTCTTACCTGGAGGTACACAATCCATCTCAAGACCGCCATCGAATGGATTCTTTGGATTTTCTAACCGTAGACTACCTATACCACCAGGTTGTAATTGTGCATATACACGACTGAAATTTCTATTTACATGTTCGAATACTAGGAGAAGCCTCTTTTTCCTCTCAGATTCAAGCCTATCTGCAATACCTACTAGGTCATCACGCCTTTGCCTGAGTATTTTCCCGTCTTCTATGAGTCCGGCTACACGTTCGACGGCGATATCGTATTGCTCTATAGCTAACATATTGACATCCCCTAGATGACCGAGGCGACGTTCGAGTCCCTGCACTACTCTTTCCGCCTCGGCCACAGTGGGTAATTGGATTTCAGCAGATGGCACGTCGATTTCCGCATCTGCTAATTCTGCGACAATTTCATTGACTGCCACTCTTTTTTGTTGGATTTGAATATTTAATTCTTCAATTCTTGAGGCTAATGTTTCGCGTTTCTGAGAGTGAGAATCTAGAGCCGCTCTCAAACTCGCTCTCTCTTCAATAATTATTTCTCGGCGTTGAGTTAGAATTTGCTGCTCTTCATCGAATTGTGATGATTGCCCCTTTAAATCTATCAATAATTCTTGAGAATTAGCTATAGATTCTTTCAAAGAAAATATTGCACCTCTCGCGTCAGAAATTAATTGTTCTTTGTTCTTTATTTGTCTAGCAAGTTCTGACAACCTATTTGAAAGAATGTTCATTCTTTCATTACCATTAAGAATGGCGGCATCAGATACAATCTTGGTTCTTTCAGCATCAGTCCTTGTTTTTTCTGCATTCCTTAATATTTCTGAAAGATGATCTGGAGTGTGGTTTTGGAGTGCAGCAGCAGCATCGGATCTCGATTGAAGGGATTCTTCATGATCTTGATTTGCTTTCTCGGCTGCTTCTTTTGATGAAATGAATAATTTATCGACACGTGAGAATTCATCTCTGGCTAATATAATCTTCTTACCAATTTCATCAACATCTTTCTGCGCACGTGAAAGATCAGATTTCCACTCGCGTATTTTAACCGATTGATCACTATCATCAAGTCCATGAATTTGATCACGTAATTTTTGTTGATTAGTACGTAATTCTCTTAATGCTGCTTCAACAGTTGAATAAATTAAATTCGCTTCTTCAACTGCTCTCTCGAGTCTTTCTGAACCTAGTTGACCGGGACTGCCTCCTCCGAAACGTGGTCTTGAGGAACCTGCAGGAGAACCTCCTGTCATTGCACCTGAACCTTCGATAATATCTCCTTTTAGGGTGACCATACGGACACCACCCATATTCTTCCGTGCAACATCCATTGATTGTACAATCAAGGTATTCCTAGATGCATATCTAACTGCAATATCGACTTCTAATTCATAATCTAGTAAATCATGAGCGAAACCAAGGATCCCTGGATTTCTAGCGACTATTAATGTCCGTCCTTGTGGCCTAGATACATTCAATTTGTTTAGAGGTAGAAATGTTGCACGGCCTCCACCATTAAGTCGAAGCCACTTGATACAGTCAGCTGCAACTTCATCATTAGTGACCACTATGCTCCTCAAACCATTCCCTAGTGCTAATGCCAACGCATCTTCATGTGCTACATCTTTTGGAGAACACAACTCACCTAATGTACCAAGAATACCCTTAATTTCTCCACTTTGCCTTAATTTTGTTAAAGCGGCTATAGTAATCGCTGAGCCCGGCCTATTTGCTTTCGCTTCTTGTCGTGCTCTGGCCTTTGCCAGTTCGACTTCTGTATCTCTAGCCTTAACTTCAGAGCGATCTCGATCTTCGCGCAATCCAATTTCTTGCTTAGTTAATCTTGTCAATTCATTCGCTAAGGCAGTTCGATCTACCTGCCCACCACTGCCTTGAATCTCATCTCCAACTAACGTCAAATCATCTCTAGTAAGTGTTGCTTGTTCGTATTCTTCTTCTAAGTCTGCTAGTTTTTCAGAGGAAATTTGGGCAGTTTGCTCAGCCCTATCTGATTCCAATCTAGCAATAGAATATTCTTGATGCTTTTCTGCAACTAAATCGGTTGCTTGACCAAGTGCGCGATTTAAATCCCGGCCATGTCTATCTCCTGACTGAATTGCCTCCCTTGCTTGTTTCTCGTCAGAAGCGGCCTGAATAAGGTCGGAATCTGCTTCCAACAAAGATTCCTTGGCTTGATCCAACTCATCTTGACCAGATATCCTTGCATTCTCTGCACTTTCGTAATCCTCTCGAATTATTTCAATATCTTCTTCTGTAGATTCAATGATTTTTAATTGATCTCCCACTCTATCAGAATTAGTTTCAATATCGATTTCATGCTGACGAATAGTATCTAATAATTCTCTTGCATCCCCGCTCATTATATCATCTAAATCATTTCCGATTTGTACAAGTTCTTCATCGAAGTCACCTAGATTATGATTTCCTGCCCTAATATTCTCAGTGAGACCAGTAATTTGTTCCGAGTAACTTGAACGCTCCTCTCCCAAAAGTCTGACTTCATCTAACCTATTACGGTGCCTAGATTGTTGAAGAACTACCTTATTCAAATCTAATTCATCTTTGAGATCTTTAAATTTCAGTGCCTGTTGGCGTTCTTTTCCCAAACCTTTTAGCCTTGTTTTTTGTTCTTCTTCGAATAAGTCGATAGTTTCAATGTTATTTTCAACTACCTTACGTTGATTATTTGCACGACGTATTTCATCATCATAAGCAGTTACTCCTGCTACTTCTTCAAGAACACCTCTCCTTTTATGGGGGGTCATAGAAGCCAGGTTTGTAACATCTCCTTGCAATACAATATTGTAGCCATCGCCATGTAAGCCTGCTTCGGCTAGAATTCTCCTCATTTCTGTAGCAGTAGAAGGATTACCATTGATGTAATATGAAGAAATCGTATCGTTTTTACGATTTAATCTAACTGAACGCGTAAATGAAACTTCTTCGGTGTCAATTCTTAATCTACGACGTCCGTCAGATTCTGGTGTGTTTTCAAATACAAGCGTTGCAGACATATTTCTGGCTGCTTTTCCTCCGCCTCCGCCGTTGAATATTAGTTCTGAAACATTAGACGCACGCAGAGAACGAGTGGATTTGGGACCTAGTACAAATTGTATGGCATCTCCACAATTAGACTTCCCTGACCCATTAGGACCGGTTATTGCAGTGAATCCCTCTTCAAATGGTATGATTATCTGCCCACCAAATGATTTGAAATTTTCAAGTTCAATTCTTACTAGATGCATCCCATCACCATATAATATCAGCAATTTCTCGCCGACATCATTAGTCGGCTGCCGCATTTCCGTCTATGAACATTGAGGAGGACAAGAGCGCAGCAGAGCGAAAAATAGACCTCTGATTTTAGGCCGTTAGCCTGTAAAATAAGCGAAGATTCATTCAGAGTGCCCTCATCGAGAGTAATATGGGTGACGTCGTCAGAGACGAATTAATGCGCCCTGTAGATGTCGCAGTTATTGGTTCGGGAATAGCAGGTTTATTTTTAGCACATCGTTGCGTGCAAAAAGGGCTGAATGTTGCTTTGATTACTAAAAAGAATATCTCGACATCTAATACAAATTGGGCACAAGGAGGAATCGCTGGCGTACTTAACCCAGAAGATCAGGATGCGATTGATGCTCATGTAAAAGATACTATTTCTGCCGGTGCCGGACTTTGCGATGAAGAAGTTGTCGAATCAGTAGTATTAGAAGCAGCAGATAGAATAAGAGATTTAATCAAACACGGAGTCCGTTTTGATAAGAATAAGAGTGGTGAATTCGATAGAGTTAGAGAAGGCGGGCACTCAGATAAAAGAATACTGCATTCAAAGGATGCAACTGGAGAAGAAATTGAGAGAGCGCTAACTAAGTCTACATCGGGAGAAATTGATGACAGATTCGTAATACTAGAAAACTGGATGGCAATCGACCTAATTCAGAAAGAATATGGAGAACCAGAAAAAGGAGTAGTGGGTGTTTGGTGCCTTGCACCTTCAGGATTAGTGCACACATTACCAGCAAAGGCGATAGTATTAGCCACTGGAGGAGTTGGTTATCTGCATCGTTCAACAACAAATCCATCAATTGCAACAGGTGATGGTGTAGGTATGGCACTTAGAGTTGGAGCGGATATCAAAGACATTGAATTTATACAATTCCACCCTACCTCATTATCTTCAGATAGTTCTAGACCATTTTTAATTACTGAAGCAATGAGGGGTTATGGTGCAATTTTAATGACTAAACAGGACATTAAAAACTGGAAAAAATCAGAAGTAAAGAATCCAGAGAGTTACTCCTTTATGAATAAATATTCTGAAATGGGGTCACTCGGCACAAGAGATATTGTAGCAAGAGCCATTGATTCGGAATTGAAGAAAACGGGAGACAAACATGTATTTCTTATAACTGAACACTTAGATAGGAAAGAATTAGTTGATAAGTTTCCAAATATTGATAAAAAATTAAAATCCTATGGAATTTGTATCGGGATAGATCCGGTTCCAGTGATTCCAGCTGCTCATTACATGGTCGGTGGTGTGAAAGTTAACCACTATGGCCATGCGCTTGTACATGATAAAGAGATGCCGGGGCTTTATGCAATTGGTGAAGTAGCAAGGACCGGCTTACATGGAGCAAATCGACTAGCATCAAACAGCCTCCTTGAAGCGGTTGTATACTCAGAACGGGCAGCAAAAAAAATAATTGAGAATTATAATCAAAATACATTACAGAAGTTACCTAAAAATATCCCTCTCTGGCGTGCTGATAATCTTTCTATATTAATTGAACATTCACCTCTGCGCGCAGATTTAGATGCCCTTAGAACAACTATGACAATGGACGTAGGGATTGTAAAAAGTAATGACAGACTGAAAAGAGCTGAGCGAAGAATCAATCATTTAGAAAATGAAGTCAATATTATCTGGGAAAGATGTAAACCAACACAAGATTTAGTAGAACTAAGAAATCTTATTCAAGTTGCAAAAATTGTAGTCAGTGCATCATTAGGTAGAGAAGAAAATATAGGCTTACATTATAATAAGGACTTAGAATAAATAATCAATCAAATTTAGAAGATTTCTCAATACCTTTGACAAGACCGTGTAATATTGCATTACAAGGAGTTGGTATTCCTTCTGCCTCACCCCTTAGAACAACTGCGCCACACAAAGCATCAATTTCAGTAGGTCTGCCTGCCATTATATCTTGTAGCATCGAGCATCTATTCTCGGGAGATATAGTTACTACCTCTCGAAGATAATTTTCTAATTTGATATCGCCTAAATCTACTCCGCTAGCACGTGCTACAATAGCAGCTTCACGCATAGCCTGCATTGCTTGTTGCCAAAGTGAATTGACTTCTAAAAGAGCCCCGTTACGAACCCCTGCAATAGCACAAACTGGATTAATTGCAACATTAATCAGTAATTTTTTCCAAATAATCTGTTGAATATCATCGCTTAATATAGCATTAAGATCAGCGTCGTTGAGGATTTTTAATAGAGGCTCTGCTCTAAAATTTTCTTGTATATTTAATGCACCAAAATTAATACTACCTCTCCCGACCCAATATACCTCCCCTTCGTTACTTCGCCAAGCCGCATGGGTAAGTGAACCGACAAAGACACGTTCACGACCAATCCTATTAGCTAATATTTCTGCATTACCCAATCCATTTTGGATTGTCAGTACATACCCATCTTCTGTAAGAACCTCAGATGCTAATTCGGCTAATGCTGGCGTATCCAGTGTCTTACCACAAATTATTGCAATATCGCAGGTGCCTCGTATCTGCTCTGAAAGAGGACCGGCTTGACTATCCACTAGCAGATATCTTTCAGAAGGCACAACTTCTATACTCCCTTCAGGAGTGTGTAAAACTAACCCCAGATTAGACAAACTTGCTGCAGTGGAACCTCTAGAGATACAGACTAAATCTACATCTGTATCAGCCATAGCACCAAGAATAACCCCCCCGATAGAACCGACTCCAATGATAGCCACTCTCAATTGTTGCATCCCCCGATAGGACATTTTAATGCAAAATGTAGAGTTAAACTCTCGGAATCTTGGGTAATCCAAAACACTCTCCATACCTCGCTATCTATTTCATTAAGATTAATTCCAATATCCACTGAATCATTTGCAAGAATTAAATCTGGCAATGAGATTTCTAATCCAGAGTCATTTCTTAAATTACTAGATATATCTAGAGTTAAAGTTAGATCCATATCCACTCTTGAATTAATAGTTAAATCTGAGAATGGTAATTTTGAGTCATTCATTACTAAACCGTCTATGTCTATATCAAAGCCGGATTTCAAATAATATGCCTTTGAATTCTCAGCACCACAATTTACCAACCATCCGCTTTCAGGAATCAATATATTACTATCCTCATAATCTCCATCAATAATAATTGGTGAACCAATCAAAAGAGTAAAATTATCTACAGAATTTGAATCTAATGTTGGAATAATATTTTCTGAGGGACAAAATGGTGAACTGAATGTATCAGAATATAGTACTCCATCAGTAACCTGGTTTAATCTAAGACCAGTGGTTTGATTCAAGAATATATTAACATAAGAGTCTTCAATCGGCAAATTCCAAATTCTTTTTTCACCATTATCAGATTCAAATTCTACAATAGGCCCCATCCTATAACCAGAAATTCCAGAATTACCGATTTTTAACGACTCCCAACCTCCTTTCTCAGAAATGAGACATAATTCATTCTCTCCCTCTGGAAGGAAGCTTGAATTTTCTATTGACCAGAATGGATTTGAACTTACAGTCAAATTACCAGATTGGTTTTCAGTAACTTCAACATTTATACAAATTCTTTCTTTAGGAAATTGATTATCCCTGTGCCAAAGAGGATCAGGTGATGTGACATTAGGGTACTTGACTGCGATAATATGTTCTTTAGTTGAGTCTCCAGTATCTATGATAAGACGTAATTGCACAGGAGAAGTGTCAGTTAAATTATTATCTGAAATCGAAAAGTCCAATGACCCATGATTATTTTGGCTGATATTTTCAAAATAACAAATTAGTTTATCATCAAAACATTCAGAATCAATATCCCATCTTTCATTATCTCCATCGATTAAAACTTGTATAGTTCCTGAAACAGGCATTATTCCCGAAGGATACAAATCCAAGGTATTCATTCCTTCGCCTAAGTAATCTATCTGATTATCCCAACTTGATATATCCAAACCTTCTTCCAAATTAGAAATTTGTTTAACTGGATGAACTCCAGGGAACCCTAGTAGTAATGCAACAACTATCACTGTAGCAAACGTATTTCGGAATTTCTTATCAATACCAAATGCCTCATCAACTACCAAGGGAGTGGGTATATGTTCTCCGCTAAATCTTCTCCAAGAAGCTAATGAGGCAAGAATCAACCAAGGCCAAAATATAGTTTCTAAGAAAACTATACACATAACCCCTAGAGTTACTAAGAATAATGAAGTTTCATTTTCATTTGATTCAAGATTTTTGGGACCAATTATTGAATGTAAAATTCGGTCCCCTGGGAATCCAGGAATAGGAAGAAGAAGTATCCAACCAATTATCGATAATCCTGAACCTGCTAACACTAATGGATGGACCCACTGAAGCCTTACTGAAATATCCGAATCAATAAATAGATTCGACAATAAATCAACTATAACGCTTAATTCTAATAGTATTGGATCAGATATAATTTCTGGAGGTAAATCAGAGGTCAATGAAATACCTATGAATGAGAATATAGAACCCCCTATTAAGAATACAAATGCAGATGAAGATTCAATCAAACCTAATGAACGACGAGTTGGATATGTTATGGTGTCAACACGCTTTTGGCCGAAAATACCCACAATCCCAAATGGCCAGAAAGGAGATATCAAAGGAAATGCTACGGGTACTAAGTTACCAACTTCGACTTCAAAGAGAGACGCAATATATTTTCTAAAAAGATGAGCCGATATGGTGACAGCGAAAATAGGGAAACTAAAATATACAAACGATTCTTTTAATGACTCATATGCCAGCACTGAGTTACTTATCTCATACTGAGATATCCAATAACTGCCTGCTAATGTAGTAAATGAGAACATAGTCACCCAAATTAATATCTGTTGCCAGAATGGAACATATACGGGATCAACAGGATACCTTGTTATTGTCAAAGTAGGAGGATTTCCTTCATCTAATAGCCCTATCAAACTTAAGGGTTTGAGATGTTTATTAAGAAGAATTAGACTTGAGCTAATATCCTCACCATTACGACTATTTATCTCCCATGAGATATTACCAATACTAGATTGATTACCAATAATAAAATAGCGATTGCAAATAGTTTCTAGAAACTCATTTTGGTTCCAAGTTTCTTTATCGATAACAATTGGTTTGCTGTCAGACATAGTCACCCCACCATCTTACTTGACTACTGAGCATAGATTACCCCCTATCAAACCGTGTGTGCTGCTATGCAGAAAGAAATGCAAAATTACTTGTTTTTGAATCTCTTAAGGCGGAATGTTTCTTCTCTTTCCATCTCTTCTAATCTTAGTTGAATGAATGATTGTGCCTCTTTCATTTCAGGAATAACAACAAACTCCAAGGCATTAACACGTCTTTTTGTAGCTTCAATCTCTTCAAGCAGCCTTTTGAGAGTTGCTTCCATTTCTGCTGCCTTGACAATTTTTGATATTAAGATAGAATAAGAATCAGCTGATTCATCAATATATGGCGAACCACCAATGATTCCAGTAGGTCTTGTTTCAACAGTGGTTGTAAGATTTGCACCTTCAACTTTAGGAACAACGACGCCCATTATATTTCTTCTTGACACCATTACTTCAGGACCTGATGTAGCGGCAATTGCTGCACTTTTGACTGCTAATCCACCTTCAATAGATGACGCTAAGGCAATTGATTTCAATGCGTCACGATAAGTCCCTACAAGTTCTTCTCTTGCTGCAATCATTTCAGCCAATAGTGTACGGAATTCAAAGAATAAACCATCTCTCTTCATTTTAAGGAGATTATATCCACTTGAAGTCTGTTTTATCCGACGCTTCAAATTTATCAGTTCTGAGCGTGTTGGTTTGATGTCTAGTGCCATCTTTCTCATCTCCTAACTATAATTTTTAATTTATTCATTCTTTTTTGTCAGTTGGATGATATTTATCAATCCACTTCTGGTCAAGACGTACAAGATATTTTGTGTCAATATTTGAAAGTAGCTCCCAAGCATAATCAAGAGTTCCCTCTGAGATTGAACGGTCTTCATCTCGGCTTTGTCGAAGGAATTTGTTCTCGAAAATGTCTGCGAACTTCAATAACTGTAAGTCACGCTCATTCAAAGCATCTTCACCTACGATTGCCACTAAACCACGTAATTCTCTTCCTTGAGCATATGCTGCATAAAGTTGATCAGAAACTGATTTATGATCTTCACGAGTTTTACCATCGCCAATTCCTGCATTCATAAGTCTGGATAGAGATGGTAGGACGTTAATCGGAGGATAAATTCCTTTCTGGTGAAGCTCACGAGAAATAACAATTTGCCCCTCGGTAATATATCCAGAAAGATCAGGTATAGGATGAGTAATATCGTCTCCAGGCATTGTCAATATAGGGAATTGAGTTATTGAGCCTTTCTTCCCCTTAACCAAACCCGCTCGCTCATATAGCATTGCTAAATCTGTATACATGTATCCAGGATAACCTCTACGACCAGGAACTTCTTCACGTGCTGCTCCTATTTGACGAAGTGATTCACAATAGTTGGTCATATCAGTATAGATAACTAATACGTGATAATCTTTCTCAAAGGCAAGATATTCAGCAGCAGTAAGAGCTAGTCTTGGAGTAATCAATCTCTCAACAGCAGGGTCGTCAGCAAGATTGACGAAAAGACAAGCATTTTCTAAAGCACCAGTTCTTTCTAAATCATGAACGAAGAAATTGTATTCTTCTGCCGTGATTCCCATTGCACAGAAAACTACCACGAAGTCATCATCGCTGTCAACCAGTTTAGCTTGCCTAGCAATTTGTAATGCAATATCATTATGTGGAAGTCCTGAAGCACTGAAAATAGGTAGTTTCTGACCACGGACTAATGAAGTACAAGCATCGATTGCAGATATTCCAGTTTGAATAAATGTGTCAGGGCTCTGACGTGAATAAGGATTGATAGCAGCACCAATAATATCTGCCATTTCGTCTGCTACAATAGCAGGTCCGCCGTCTCTTGGACGTCCAGCACCGTCAAGGATTCTTCCAATCATATCTGTACTTACTGGTAACTTAAACACGTCACCAAGAAATTTTATTCCTGTTTGTTTATCAATTGAAGCAGTACCTTCGAAAACCTGAACGATAACTTGATCGTCAGATGTATCTAGAACTTGCCCATTCTTCAAAGTACCATCGGTTAGACGTAATTCTACAATCTCTCCAAAGGCAACAGGTTCAGTTTTATTTAGGAACACAAGAGGCCCCTTTACGTCAGTGATTGTTCTATATTCTTTTCCAGTCATTTATACCACCTCTCAGTTATCCTCCATAGTCTCGGCAATTTGTTTGATCATAGTTTCTAACATTTTATCGATTTTTTCTTCATAACCTGATTCGAACCTTCCTCTCATGAGGTCAGTACGTGCTGGTACGTTAACTACATCTTCAAGAGCAGCACCACCCGCTAGAGCTTTCTTAGATTCTTCTTGGAAAGAAAGTATAGCCTTGGCCATAGTATATTGGAGTTTTAAATCGGTATAAGTATCTACGTCATGGAATGCATTCTGTTGTAGGAAAAATTCTCTAATCATACGAGCAACTTCTAGAGTTAGTTGTTGATCGACTGGTAAAGCATCGGAACCTACTAACTGAACGATTTCTTGTAATTCCGCCTCGACTTGAAGCAAGGCACTGATTTCAGTTCTAAGTTCAGGGAAATCACTCTTGATATTATCCCTATACCATTGATCAAGTGATGGGGGGTATAGTGAGTATGAATTAAGCCAATTAATTGCAGGGAAATGTCTTTGACGTGCAAGACCTGCATCAAGACCCCAGAATACTTTAACAATACGTAGAGTTCCTTGACTGACTGGTTCTGAAATATCTCCGCCTGGTGGTGAAACTGCACCTATTACAGATACTGAACCATCTCCCCCGGCAAGAGTCTCAACTCTCCCTGCTCTCTCATAGAATTCTGCGAGACGGCTGGAAAGATATGCAGGATAACCTTCCTCACCTGGCATCTCTTCTAAACGGGATGAAATTTCCCTCATTGCTTCAGCCCAACGACTAGTTGAATCGGCCATTAAAGCAACATCATAGCCCATATCTCTGAAATATTCAGCAATTGTAATACCAGTATAAACTGAAGCTTCTCTGGCTGCAACAGGCATGTTGGATGTGTTCGCAATCATGGTAGTCCTGTTCATCAAAGCCTCACCTGTTTTTGGGTCCATAAGATGAGGGAATTCATCAAGAACTTCTGTCATCTCATTACCACGTTCACCGCATCCAATGTAAACAACAATATCTGCATCGGACCACTTAGCAAGTTGCTGTTGTGTAACTGTCTTACCTGAACCAAATGGCCCAGGGATTCCTGCTGTCCCTCCCTTAGCTAGAGGGAAAAGGAAATCAAGAATTCTCTGACCTGTTTGTAAAGGAACCTCTGGAGCGTGTTTCTTTGTAAACGGACGTGGAGTACGGACTGGCCATTTTTGCATCATCTGAATTTCATTTCCATCTTCTAAAGTACAAACAGTTTGAGTCACATTAAATTCTCCAGAACTAATGCTCTTGATCACACCAGAGGTGCCCGGAGGAACCATAACTCTATGTTCAATAGTCTTTGTTTCTTGGACTGTCCCAATAACATCTCCTGACGTAACTGAGTCTCCAGCCTTAGCGGTTGCTTTGAAATCCCAATTCTTTTCTAGATCTAAACCATCTGCATCGACTCCTCTTTTGATGAAAACACCCATGGTCTTCTCAAGTTCAGGTAGAGGTCTCTGAATACCATCATAAATCTTAGTTAAAAGACCTGGTCCTAGTTGAACAGACAAGGTTTGCCCAGTTCTAATAACCGGTTCACCAGGTCTGACACCCGAGGTTTCCTCATATACCTGAATAACTGATTGTTCGCCGTGTAATTCAATAACTTCTCCCATTAAACCTTCATCACCTACTCGCACAACTTCATACATTCTTGGCGAAATTCCTACTGCGGTTACAACTGGTCCAGAGATGCGATAAATCACTCCATTTTCTTCACTCATTTTTAATTCACTTCCTTTATTTTTTTTTCTAGGATTTACTTCCACAAGTCGACTCCTAGGGCCGACTTGATGGACTCTCTGAGGGTATTATCCTCTTCGGTCCCAATACCCAATACAGTGGGTGTGATACTTTCGGATAGTTGCACTCGCAATCTTTCCGGAAGCTGTAATAAATCGGAGTTATCAATTACAACAACTCCTACTTCTTTTTCATTTAATAGAGACTTCATTGTTGAAGTCAACTCATCTAGATTAGCAGGGTTGTGTAATCTCAAAACACCTGCAAGTTGGAAACCAAGGGTAAAATCAAGGGAACCGACTACTGCTATTTCCATATTATCTACCTCAAAAATCCATATGCGCTTCTAATACCTCTGATGTGAGGCCAATCGTCTTCCCACGCACAAGAAGACGAAGATTTTGTATTTCGAGCACTTTACGCTCGATATAGTAAATTACTGGGAATGATGACACCGGATTAAGATACGCGAAACGCTTTAGCATCGCATGTCTTTTATGTGTCAAAAGAGATGCTATTGGATCTAAAGAACCCGTGACTTTTGACTGTTGAAGTGCTTCATCGAAGCCCTCATCATCAAATGAGTTGCTACGACGAAGAGCATCTACTATCGCTTCCTGAGATGTTGCTTGGGACGCTTGTGCCATTACTGAGTTCTGAATACGACCGCCTGAAATAACCATCTGTAAACGTTTGTCTGGAGAAATATTTTGACGTAGTTCACGGAATTGATTGATTATATTTCGATGGTCGATCTCGGTTCTGATATACTTCATTAGATGGATACTGGAATCCTTTCCTCGAGAAACTTTCAAAGCGTGATTGTAGTATTGTCGATCCAATGCATCTTCCATTTCTTCTAGTGTTGATTCAGTACCTTCTAATTTACCTAATTCCTTACCCCAAGGCGTACCTGCCATTGCACTAGCTGCTTCTGCAACTGTCTCTGTATTCCTAACAATTTCAAGCCATAATGAATTTTTAGGATTTTCAGAAGGAAGAATTTGTGATTCAATTAATTCATCTGAACATCCGCCGTTAACTGCACGGAGAACGGTCTTTGCCTTCTCATAAGAGAAACGTTCAACATAGACTGAAACTATTGATTTAAGAGGCCCTTGACAGAATCTCATTACCTCAGATAGATCATTATCAAGATTGTGGAAAAGTGCAGCTTCTACTGCATCAGCCCCGTCCATACGAGCGGAATATATGTCCATTTCAGAACGATATCCTAGCTCACCAATACTTGCACCAATTGATTCCGGGCCTAATTGCAACAATTGTCGCATACGGGTGGGATCAATTAGAGAAGCCTTACGTGCTTTAGCGCGAGCTGAAGCGTTGTAAATATTAGAACGGCCACTTACTATTCCAGTCATATTTTCACCAATTAATTACCAAATAAAGTTTTATTTACAGTACCTAGATTAGCATTCCAAGCTTCTTCTAGACGACTATCAAATCGATAGTCAAGTACTATTGAACCGTCTTTAGATTCAAGGACAAAGCCCCCTAATCCTTCAACGTCGTCACCAAGAGAAAAATTCCCTTTTTCAAGCGCTTTGCGATCAGTCGAAACTGGACGAAGTAACATTCCTTCTCCAGATTTGCTCGCTTCAGCTAAAAGTGCACTTAGGACATCAGAACGACCTTTGAGATCTGGTGACGCCACCGATACACGTATTGAATTCCAGGTCTCATCCAATTCTTCGCGTCTAGCGATTAGAAGATGCTTCTGGTTTGCTTGTTTAGCTGATGCTACTACTTCTACTGACAACTGGGCGCTCTCTCGCTCAGCACGTGCTTTCATATCTGAGGAGAAAGAAGAAGCTACTGCTTTTGCTTCGCCCTCAATTTCTTTAGCTTGCTGCTTAGCGGCTGCGATAATCGATTCAGCTTCAGCTTTCGCTTGAGCCGCGATTTCGTTTGCTAATGCATCCAATGTCATTTCATTACACCTCGTGTTTTTAATTAATCATTTATACGAACCTACACAATTCTGCTCAGAGCAAGAATAATGCAAGGAATCCGAAAAGAACGATTGTCTCAGGTAGAGCTGTGAAGATTAGTCCGTTAACGAACTTGCTGCTATCTTCTGCAATCATACCAACAGCTGCTGCACCGATTGGTCCTTGGCTTAAGCCAGTTCCAATTCCTGCTAGACCTAGGGCGAATCCTGCGCCTATTTTCGCATATGCTTCTACTGTTAGTTCGTTTGCTTCTGCCTGAACGCCACTCGCAATCATCACAACTGACGATAATGCTAGTAACAGACTTAATCCACTCATTTTATTTTTGTTATTCATATTTTTTTCCTCCATTTTTTTTCTAAGCATAATAGCTTGGAATGTGATATCACTCGACCTCCACGTGGTGCGAGCGGAAACCGAAAGGCTCGAATGCCTCTCCGCTAGAATCATAATATTGCCTCATCCATTCTACGAAATGAAGTCTGGCTGCATGAATATTGGGGCTGAACACCCCAAGGCCCCATGCGAAGAATTGAACTGCTAACCAACCTACGAAGAAAACTGGCACGAATAAAGGATCATCAGAGATAGCATCTTTCATTGGATCCCACAACATATTACCTGTCTCAGCAATTTTAACCCCTACAATTCCTACAGCAAAAAGACGCACATAGGATATTACTGAAGGCATCATCCCAATAGCCTCAATAGGTGCTAACAACAAACTTATTGCTAGAGGTATTCCATGATAGTTGTATAAAGTCCACATTAGCAAAACAACTGCTGTTAATGCTACAATAGCCCCAGGTTGCATCATATATTCTGCCTCATCTGGGCCGAGATAACCATATGAAAACATGAAACCTCCAATTAGTAATAAAATCCAGACTCCATGTTCAAAAAATGCTGCTAAAAGTCCGACGTGACCATGATCAGTACCATAAAATAAAACATCCCTAAATCCGATAATTCTACCAAATATAATATGAAGGAATCCAAGGTAAATCGTCAAGACAATTAGGTGCTCCAAATTGCCATAATCAGACGTTGGAGTAACCCTATGGAATGGGAAAGCCAGTTCGATGCCAAATGGGAGGTGAGCCGCCCATGCATGACCATGGTCTAGCTCAAATGGATATAGGAAGGCTAGATTCTCGGCAGGATTATGGCCGTGATGAGGAAGTATCTCCCAACCAGCGAACTCAGCATAGATGTAACCAAATCCGAGAGTTCCTAATCCTATGTAGACTAGGAATTTGCCACCTAAGTTCATCATTTCATTTGAACCCGCGCGACTCATGACTAGTGCACCTAGAGACATTGTGACTAAACCATAAGCCATATCTCCAAGCATCATTCCAAAGAAAATTGGATAAGTGACAAACATAAACAAAGTAGGATCTATCCTTCCGTACGCAGGTCTCCCTACTGCATCAGTAAGTAATTCCATTGGCTTACTGACTTGTCTATTTTGATAGGAGATAGGGGGCATCTCTTGATGATGAGCATGATCTGAATGGCCGTGACCACCACCGCCTGCCTTCAGTACAAAGGGAGAAACCTCAGTGTATAGACAAGATTTTGATAGAGCAGATTTAACTTCCTCGGAGCGAGACATTTCTATCCAACCATCGATGAAAAAAGCATGCTCCGATACTGCAATTTTAACAGGTGCAGTCAGAATGTCATGTTCTCTCTCTAATAATTCTAAGCCACAAACTAGAGATTCTCCGAATTCGTTTGTCCAATTATCTATCTCTTCACTTATTGATGACTTCTCTTTAGATAGTGCGCTGATTGATTCACGTACATCTGAGAGTAAAATATGTGAACTGCCATTGCCATTCTCTGGAAGGTTAATTGCCTGGAATCCGGATGCATTCAATTGAGATTGTGTGTCGTTAGAATCACTATTTTTAACAAAAACAGCAATTACCTTAGTTTTTTTAGATACGCCGCTAAAGAAAAGGCTGTTAGGTGTGATTTCTTTAGCCATTTCTAAATCATTCACAGTGCCTACGAATGAAGATAATTCCGAATAACCAGATAATAACTCTACGTCTAAATCAATTGATGAAATTAATTCCAAGACAGCAGCTTCTTCCTCTAGAGAAGACAGACTATTCTCGACTGAATCAAGACGAGTACTTTTTTCCAAAAGATGTTCTACTGCCTCCGAGAGATTATTTTCGAGCTCTGAACGGATCTTCTTTGCAGACACTGGTTTTTTCGGACCAGAAACATCAACAAGAGATGCTGCAGAACGTAATTTAGACAGACGTTTCCCTACTTCTTCTGCCTCTTCTTTCGGAGTACCTAGATTAAAACCTTCATCCGTACCATCGTATTCTATTATGTGTAATGCGTTTAATTCTGCCAACGCATCAACTACTTCATCAATCAGATCTTTGCTACCAGCAGCGAGTAAACGACCCATTTGCTGCGTTTTAACCTGAGACATAATTGTAACCACCAAAAAATTAAATTTAATTTCTAAAAGCGTCAATTACAATTTTTTCTGCCTTTTGACGATTTTTAATCCCAGAATCATGAATGCTTTTCTGTGCAACTTTTCCGTCATTTGAAACGACTTCTGCTTCAGAACCAGCACTTTCACGTGCTTTTGAAATCAAACCTTGGGCGTTAGACTCGGAGTCTGAACGACCAGAAGTCAAAATTTCTGATGCATTTTGTCTTGCTTGAGAAATTATAGATGCCGCTTCTTTTTTAGCATCTGACAGCGTCTCAGTGGCCGCTATTTCTGCATTTTTAATTGAACGTAGAACATCTTCCCTAGTCATATTCAGCACCTATATATCAATGTCGACCTGAAATTAGTATATGATAATAACCGATGAGCAACCTAAACTGCATCATAGTAATCAGTTTGACATTAATATCAGTACGTACCAAATACCTGAGTCTTCCGCGGCATAATATGGACACCGAGACTATCGGCGAAAAAGACTGGGATGAGCTCCAAAGAAATCTTGAAGCTACGATACCAGTTTACGATAAAATAAATCGCTTTGCAACTCTAGGGCAGGTTTCAAAATGGAGACGAATGGTGAGGAATAGATTACCTCAAGATGGTCGAGTATTGGAAGTAGGTTGCGGACCAGGTAGTTTTGCTGAAGAATTTGAAGGAAAGGAGTTAGTATGTCTCGACCCTATTCCTGAAATGCTACGTGTTGCAGAACCGAGAGTTAACAAATCAAGAAAAATGAGTGGCTTTTCGGAAGCAACATTCGTAGAAGGTAAGGCAGAAAAATTACCATTTGAAGATAATTCTTTTGACGCAGTTTGTTCGTTATTTTCATTCAGAGATTGGTATGACAAGAGAGAGGGATTAACGCAAGTATATCGTGTCCTGAAACCAGGTTCACCAGTAGTAATTGTAGACCCTGCAAAAATCAATAAAATTCATGGACTATTTGGCTGGTTATGGATGAGAACTTGGGTGGGAAGCTATGCAAAAATAGTATGTAAGCAAGATGATCACCCCTGGAAGTGGCTGACTAAAACATATGTCCACTTTGGAACGACCAAAGATTACACTAGGATGTTAGAAGAAGTAGGTTTTGTTAATTCACGAGCCAAAGTCATATTCCCGGGAATGGCAACTATATGGCAAGCAGAAAAACCAGAATAACATCAAAACTCAGAAAATGAAAAACATATTCCTACAAGTTATTGATCTCCAAACAAAAGGTTTGGTGAAACGATTGAAAATTAAATTGATTATCCAATCAGGTAATCTTAGGATATAACTACCAAAAATAAATGCTCTTTTGGAATTACGCATTACCTTACCCATCTGCTTTTTCCAGCGAATTTCAAATTCAGATAAAGGCACACCGGATTTGAGATGTTCAGAAATCACCTGCCCTGCAATCCTTCCACCTATCATAGCGATGGTGATTCCTGCCCCATTTGATGGCAGGACCATACCTGCAGAGTCACCTACTAGGACATAGTTGCCTTTGACAAAGGTTGTAATAGTCCCCGACATAGGCAATGAACCAGCTCCAGTGAAGGTAATATTACCATCATAACGATTGACGAAATCTTCTGTCAGATCATTCAGATTTTGACCTTTTGAAAACTTATTTTGGATTCCTACGCCAATATTGGCACCATTTTCTTTAGGGAACATCCAAGCATAACCTCCGGGAGCCATTGAACCAAAATGCAGTTCTACTGCATCACCAAAATTACCATCCATCAAAACAAATTTGACTGGTATTTTAAGACTGGATTCATCCCAAAAATTTCTCCTCAAGGGGTCATTATGCCCTCCTGCGCCAACTATTACTTTTGCAGAAAATTCCCTACCATCTCTTAATTTAACCACATTACCATCTACAGAGTCAACTCTTGAATTAACCAAATATTCTACACCGTTTGATTTAGCCAAATCAACAAGAGCTTCATCATGAACTACTCGATTTAACATAAATCCTTCAAATGAGTAACGAAGAGGTTTTCCAGATGGAGGGACTAAATGCATTTCAGAGGTTTTTCTAGATATTGCAGTTGAAGGTGTTTGTAACAAATCATCAATGTCTGGAACATCGGGGCAAAGACGGCGCATTTCATCATTAGTCGGTACTAATTCGCCACATTGGAGGGGCGTCCCGATGGGATCTCTCCCATCAATTACTAGAACCTCACAACCTCCTTCTGCGATATATCTTGCAGTCGTTGAACCAGCAGGACCACCTCCAATGACAATAACTTCCCAATCTTTTTTGAAACTCATATATTCACCTAAGAGTACTGATTAAATTTTATTTTTTTCTTGAACGAGACCTTTTAGCAACTTCTTCCATCAAATTTCTAGCAATACTTTGAGGCAAGGATTTCAATTGAAGTAGAGCTCTGTTAACATGATTTTCGATTAATTGTTCAGAATATTCGAAAGAACCTGCGGTTGAAAGTAGCGATACTAACTCATTCCAACGATCATCTGAGAAATTTTGTAATACGTCAGCTAATTGTTCACGTTCGACCCCATGTAGCATAGTTAATGCATGAATGATTGGAAGCGTCATTTTACCTTCGTGTACATCGCCACCCTTGGGTTTACCCATGTTTTCATCACCTGTCAAATCTAGTAAGTCATCTACGAGTTGGAATGCTCTGCCCACTTCCCAACCAAATTCTTCAAGAGAATTTACTACCTCATCCGAAGCACCAGCAACAATTGCAGCACAAGCACATGCAGTAGCAAAAGGCCCAGCTGTTTTTCCATCGATAATTGAATAATAATCTTCAGGTGTTGTTGCTAGGTTTCCAATGTGTTCATGCTGTAACAACTCACCAGATGCTATGTTAGCACAGGTATCTGCCATTTTCTCAACAATTTTAGCCTCATATTTTCCACCTAAACCGAATCCAAGTACAAATAAATAATCCCCTCCAATAATTCCATGTGCTAGACCATGAGATGCATGTAGAGTAGGTTTACCTCTCCTAGTCTTTGAAAAGTCATAGATATCATCATGCACTAAAGTTGCAGTATGAATTAGTTCCGCGGCAAGAGCTAGGTCCATGACTTCCGATATCTCTTCACCACCTGCTGATTCAAAGGCTAACATCGTAAGAACAGGACGGTATCTCTTCCCTCCTGCGAGTAATACCTCACGAGCTAAAGTCATAGCAGGTGCCTGAGTACTGGCCATCTTTTCTTGCACAAAATCTTCCAAGGCTTCTTCAACAATATTTCTCCTTTTTCGAAGTTGTTGCTGAGCCGAACGGAGAGAGACCATGGTAATTCAATATACGTTAGAAGGGGTCGCCTATATCAATAAGTGTCTAGCCGGTTGGTTTGAGTACGGTACGTGCTCCCTCCCATGAGGTGGACGCGATTATGGAAAGAATACAATTTGGAACCCTATCTATATCATCATGCCCCGTTAACCAATATATGGAGAAGTTTTTTGAATCTAGTGAGGCACCTGATGCTCAAATAGAAACTAAAAAGCAAGAATCTTTTATCCAAGCATTAGAAAATCTTCAGAATGGTGACTTAGACTTACTCGCGATGCCAGCAAGACTCCTACATGGCAAACAAATGGAAATGTATGAGGCAGATTGCCAAGTACATGGAGCAAGAACTCCTAGAACACCGAATATGGTATTAGTTTCGGAAAATAAAATTCAATATCAGCCAAAATCTGCTATAATCTTGTGTGAATCAAAGCTGATTAGGAGGCAGCTAAGAAGATCACGTGGAGGAATGAGAGTTTTATCACCAAACGCATTTATAGAAATTGAAAAGAGGGATGAGTCATTAGGAAATGAATTAGAAAGGTATTCATGGATGGAAAAGCTACGTCAAAATAACGAGATAGATGGTTATATAATTCCAAGAGTCATTTATTCTACATTAAACATCAGTGAAAGAAGACATACCCTACTTCCTGACCCTCAAAATAGAGGAGATGATCACTTTTTACCAACTGCATATTCAGATTTAGTTGTGCTAGTGGGTAGAAAAAATTATCCTAATAAAAATGCTAAATTATTTTCAGAAATTGAAGGAGAGACTGTTTGGAAAATCCAGAATCATTTCATCGGAGAAATGGACGAGAATCAATTAAATGGCATAGGCATTCTTACTAGACATCGTAAAATGAGCACTCTGATGAAACAGGCAGAAGAACATAAAGACTTGACTATGGAACAGGCCTTTCATGATTTAGAAGGCGAAGCAAACACAAATGAAGTACTAGTTGAATTTAGAATTGAAACGATTTCAAATGATGGGAAAAGAACAATTGCGGTAGATAGAGTAATTCCATATTCAGGTTATGAAATAGCAATGATTGCAACTGAAAAAGACTGGAGAAGAGTGATTGAGAGTTCAAAAATCACAGGAATTGATTTTTTTAACAATTAATTACGGCTTTCAGATTTAACTACCAAAATACATACTGAATCATTAATTCATACGCAATTAATATCATGCAGAATAATTCTCGACCATACAGGGGGGATAGATTTTGCAGGTTGACCAAGTACTACTGGATTACCTATACCGATCACGTCTGATGTCATTGAGACAAAAAGCTGAAGAAATTAAACTTAGTAAATCTGGCTCAGTAGAGGTACTTAGAGCGAGATTGATTCAACATCAAATTCTTACTGATACGGATTTATCTTGGGACGGAATTCAGTCTATGCCACATAAACAAATCGGTGAAGTTCTGAAAATATTTGGAATCAAATCATCGGGCTCACATAAAGAGAGAAGACAGAGATTATGGTTACATCTGAATTTCGATTCAAGAAGAATGACAATTGAAAGATTGGCTGAACTAGATAGAGATAAATTACATGTCATGTGCCAACATCTGGAACTACCATTAACAGGAAATAGAACCATATTGATGGGAAGGGTTGCAGGAGTATTAACAAGCCAATTTAACGCATGGGGAAGAATAAAAAGAAGTCTAAGGAGAAATGGCATTCCAAATGTCACTAATAATCTAAATGATATTTCGGAATTAAATGAACAAATAATATCAGTGGAAATTCCGAATTTAAATCTAAGACAAGATGTTGAAATAAATATTGCATCTAGTGCTGCACTGGAAGATGCACATGATTCACTATTAATGGGCTTTGAGAATTCAGACTTTACAACTCAAGGAGATATCTTAACCATACAAGCAAGAATTGAAGATTTGGACCGAATGATAAGTACCATCATTAGAAGTCATGAAGGGTTTTGGGGAGAAAAGGAGAGCGATTTACTCCTCAGACTCGCAACAAGGAGAGGATGGCCACTGTCTAATGATAAAGTAAGAGAGAAATTAGTATTGGTAGCAACTAATATTGCAGAAATTAAAGGTGCGAAAATGAAATCATCAACAGAAATTGACCTAAGTGATTCGGGGACAATAGACAGAGTAAGAAATAAGTTATCAAAAATAGATAATTTACTCGCTGAAAGAAAAAAAAGTTAGTCGAGAATTTGGAAAAATCCAAACCTAGGCTCAATGATTTGACACTTTATGTCCCTTAAGTCTTCAATGGCATCCTCAGAGGATTCTCTCGAAAATCCTGCTTCTGTACAAGCAAGGACAATCGAGTCATATGGAATACCATTAACATCAGATGAATTTCTAACTACATTTAGGATTAAATCTTCAACGTCACCTTGAGGCTCCGAGTTAGGTTTTTCTGGCTCAGAGGCACTAGATGAGGAGGGACCTAAATCACCATCAGATTGGGAACTCTCAGAGGATGCCATCATAGTTTCAATTTCGACATTAGAATTCAGAGCCATTGAAAGACCCTGTAATACGCCTACTCTGTAACTTTCTGGATCAAAAGCACCATAGTGATCTTTGGCTAAAATCATTCCTTCAATTAAGTCGGAAGGAACGCCTGCAGTTTCTAAGGCTTCAGGATTATTATCCGAACCTAATGATGCTGAGTATGCAGATAATCTCCTCAACGTTGCCTCAGAAGTTTCAACTAACCAATTGACATAAACTTCTCTCTCAACTATACAAAATTCTTCAGCACGGAAAGAGGTGAAAATTCCTCCATCGTCACTTTCAAACCATCGAGCACGACCTACCATCATCATAAGAAATCGGTCACCTGACTCAAAACGAGCAAGTAGTTCTTCGGCATCAGCATGCAATTCAGGTTGGAAGGGAGCTATTTGGAAACGGTGAATACCGCCAGTAGCATCTCTCAATTGACCGGAATAAGAAGGGCCATTGTCGCCGTCTCTTCTTTCAAATCTATCAATTACACCTCCGAAAAGTGCGCGATTAACTTTAGCGCCTAATTTAGTAATTATGAATGAAGGAGCATATTCGCCTACTCCTTCTAAAGGAAGGTTTGAATCAGAATATTCTTGAGCAAATATTCTTATTGCACTCTGCCTACCTACTCTAATTTGGTTAATCATAGAAGCACCCCCCATTCTTCCATAACTAAATTGGCTGCGGTTTCATTTGATGTATCGTCAAAAGTAACTCCTTCGGCTAATATCATAGCACCTTGTGCATCTACTAATGAGCGGCCATGGATTGTAACCTTTCTAGCTAAATAATTATTCCTTACTTCTGTAAGAAAATCTCCTTGACTAGTTTTAGATATAATTTCTTTAACTGCCTCTTGAGTATTTCCTAATAATTTCTCAGAAGGCTCCTTGCCTAATATTAACGAGGCATTATGGATTCCATTGTCCACTACAAATTTCAATCTTAAATCTTCTACCCCCTGCTGTGGCCCATGATCTAAACAAGCACTTTCTCGGAGAATCCTACGACATTCTGGGCATCTTTGTATTATTCCAGAATCTGATCTAATCGCGACAATCGTCCCTTTTGTTTTAATGCCTCTTCTAGAACCACTTGTGACTAATTTAGAAAGTTCAATATCTACCCAATGTTGCTCGGGATCAATAGATTCCCATGGGGCATCTGTAAGGTTGGATACCTGATCTGAATTATCTACAACAAGATCCGGAGACCCCTGCCAAAATTGCACTCGAGCACCAGTTAAGTGAAGAAAATCTCCTGGCTTAGGGTCTATTTCGCACCAAGCAGTAAGACGGCACCTTCCTGTAGGATCCATGATATCTCCGCTCCTAACTGTCTTCTCTTCGCCATCTGAATTAGTAAATGTACGAGACTGCCAAGATTCTACTTGGACTGTAGTAATCACATCTTTCATACCGTTCCTTAAATCTCCAATTTTTGATGTTGTGACTTCAGATAATTCTTCAGTACTAGCGAAATTATTATCATGATACTTTTCTATTTTAGTCCTATCATTGATATTAACTTCAGGAGTTTCTCTGAATTTCCGAATCATAGCGCCCTCAATTTTGACTAAATCTCCAATTTCATGATTAATAGGAACCCATGAAAGAAAGCTTATTTTACCCGAAGAATCAGCAAAAGTTCCTCTGAATATATCTAAACTACCGCTACCATCTCTTTTTACTATAACGTCAGGTTTAAGCGATATTATTCTGGCTAAAAGATTGACATAACCTTCATTCTCAGACGCCTTTTCTATTGTTACTGGTTCATCGCTCACAGGAGGTACTGATGGACCTCCTTCTCTAAGAACTGTAACTCTACTCGAACGATTAATGTTAATCGAACGTTTTTCATTCCATTCGTTTACAGATACTCCCTCAAGTCTGACAACTGAGTTAGGGGCTAGATTTTCTGAATGCGAACCCCAATCTTTGAAGTCCCATCTCACTCTCTTATCATTGGATTCCCAAGGATTATCCTCGATCCATCCAAAAGCGATTTGTTTCTCCTCGCCACGGACCATTTGGACACGAGGGACATATGTTACAACTGCAACTTCAATGGTTACATTCTTATCTTCTGAACCTAAATCTGAAAATCTATCAGCCTTCTTCTCAACACGTGTTTGTGCATTAGATATTGATTTGATTTCCTGGCCTGATGCCTTCATAAATTTAAGAATTACAGATCTTACTGCATCATTAGGTTCTATCAAGAATTCTTCTTCGTATCTCCTAAATTCTTCTGCGATTTCATTATTATCAGCATCTTTACATTCTTCTTTGACCAAAGCAACTTGCGCCGCATATTTCTCATAATCTGTCATAATATTACACCTACATCAGGATTGTAATGGCGAGACTACTTTAACTACCGATGCAAATGCCAACAAGAAAGATTCTTGATGGAAAAATGGAGTATAACAACGGCGTGTATGTTTGGGTAGACTCAACACTTGCAAACCTCCGGGAGACCTTTGCTAGCGTGGAGGTCTTTGAACATGTTCATCAGTTTGTCAAAGATTCGGACCGATGGCGTTTTGATTCATTGCTGTTTATAGAAGGCCGATGGGAGGCGATGGTTTGTGCAGATTTGGAATTTTAACAGCATCTGATCGAGCAAGTTCTGGTGATTATGAAGACCTTAGTGGACCTGCAATCGAGGGATTCTTAGAAGACGCGATATCTTCACTTTGGGAAACAGTTAGAATAATTGTACCTGATGAAAAAACACAAATAGAAAATGAGTTACGGGATTTAGTAGATAATAAGAAATGTTCAGTGATCCTCACCACGGGAGGGACTGGCCCTGCACCAAGAGATGTTTCTCCTGAAGCCACCGAAGCAATATGCGATAGGATACTTCCCGGATTTGGCGAACAAATGCGAAATATCTCCTTAAAATATGTCCCAACGGCCATATTATCCAGACAAATCGCAGGAATTAGAGGTGAATGTCTAATAATTAATTTGCCAGGTTCACCTAGATCTATTAGAGAAATCTTGGATGAACTTTTTTCAGCCGTTCCGTATTGTGTTGATTTGATAGGAGGGCCATATATTACGACACATCCAGAGGTAATAAATTCATTCAGACCCGCTCATGCTAGAAGAGAATGATTCATGAGAGGGTGTTCAGCCGGACATCCATGGCTAAGATGAAGAGTGGCGATTTCGAAACAGATAGAGAACATGATGAATTAAGAGAAATTGAGGTAACTCTAGATTTCACACCTAATGCGTTAGCATCTATATTATACCGTCAAGGAAATACTGTTATTTTAGCATGTGTAACCAAGGCTGATGGTTTGCCAAGATGGTTCCCTAGAGACTCGAGTAGAGGCTGGGTTCACGCAGAATACTCTTTGTTACCTGGCTCTACAGATAGTAGATTCCGTAGAGAAAGAGGCGGAGCGAAAGGAAGAACGCAAGAAATTGAAAGATTAGTCGCTCGATCATTACGAGGGGCGATTGATTTAGAGCAACTCGGGCCTCTAGCTTTGACAGTAGATTGTGATGTTCTAAATGCAGATGGAGGGACAAGATGTGCATCAATAACAGCAGCATGTATTGCTCTAAGATTAGCAGTTCGCAGACTAATTTCTAGCGGTGAATGTTTACCTAAAGATATGAGACCAAGTCGAGAAGATTTGAAAAATGGTTGGAAAGCACCCCAACTAACCGAAGAACAGAAAACTATACATGAAAATCGAGTGATTAGTAATAATGTAGCAGCAATTAGTGTAGGATTATTAGGCGATGACATATATCTTGATTTAGACTATATCTTAGATAGTAATGCCGATGTTGACATGAATGTTGTTATGACAAGTAACGGAGAGTTTGTAGAAGTCCAAGGAACGGGCGAAGAATCAACATATACCCGTAAACAACTCGATGCATTGCTCGATATGGCCGAAAAAGGCAACGCAGCACTCCATGAGATGCAGACAAAAGTACTTTCAGAAGCAAATTAAGTGCTCGGAACAATTGAAGAGCAAAGCGCGTTGGCATGGACGCTAAAGGGACTGTAGCTCAGCTGGGAGAGCGCCGCACTGAAGATGCGGAGGCCGCCGGTTCAAGTCCGGCCAGTCCCACCAGCAACCTACTAAATTGACGTGTAGTATTATACAGTATTTCATTAACTAAAGTTTCCACGAAAGAGTATGGATATTTTTGAAGGGCGCATAACATCATGTGGTTTCTCATCAGGAGATAGGATAGTTGTTGGAACTTGGAGGAATACTCCATTTGGTAGTTTCTCAGATATAATGTGGGCAAAACCAGATGGCTCAAAAGTTCTCATTGCTCCTAATGAGAAAATTGCAAATTATATTTCCTCTCTTTACGACTTTGACATCATCAAAATTGAAGATCTAAAAATAGAACATAGCGGAAGTATGATGAAAGTACAGACTAAAGATTTGAATTGTCATTTCGAATGGAGTAAAGGAGTTTCATTCTTAATTAAGAAAAGGCCTTTGTGGTTTGTTGCAAGTATCGAATATTTCTTTGGATGGCTTATTTTTGGAACAAAAACATATGGCAAAACAAAAAATGGAAGAAGAGAGTGGTATGCAGTAGATAGATTATCGAAATTAACTTTAGCGAAGGCAGAGTTCAAGAAGAAGAATTTAGGAGAATATACCAAATTTCACCCTAAGGCTAATTTTGGATTTAGTGACCCCCCAAAAATGCCATGTTCGGCATTAGTAAGGAGCCATATTGAATAATTTAATGTCTCAGAAAAGATCATCCTCATCATCGGCATCTTCGAAAGAAATCATAGAACTAGTATCTACTTTCTTGGATACTGTTTTCTTAGCAGGCTCTTTTAATTCAGATTCTTTTTCTGCTTCTTTAGATTTCTCCTCAGCAGCTTGCCTTTCAAATTCGGCTAATTCATCATCTGACATACCTGCTTGCCGAGCCAACTTAACTTGACGTTCGTCACGTGCTCGAATTTCCAACAACCTCTGTCTTGCTTTGTCATAATGCTGTAACATATACATAGCATCATGTTCAAGTAAAGGTGAATCTGAAATTATCGTTATATCCAACCAGTCCCCTTCTTCCGCTAGATATTCTGCAAATGGCTCAAATTTAAGATCTGACTTTTTGATTTGAGTATAGTGTAATGCATTACCCATTCTATGTTCAACTCCAGCAAAATGGCAGTAGAATTTCTTACCACCATAACTTTCTCTAACTAAATCAAATAGTTCGGCATAGTCTTCGCTCGTCTTCATCTTCCCGTGCCCTCGTGCATGAATATGTGCCATATTGATTACTGGAACCGTCCCTTCAACGTGATTACAAACTTCAAGAACTTCTTCTATAGTCCCCCATAATTCTTGACGACCAGAGGTTTCAATACCCACGAGAGAAGGTTCAGATTCATGTATCCAAGGAAATGCTGCATAGTCTAACTCTTCTTTAGCAACTCCCCAAATTGATCTTACTCTGTCAACAACCCCTGAAAATACATTGGCAACTTGCTCATTGGCACTTGTACCAGGCTCATAATCGCCATATGGCCCTACATGATAAGTCAAATGGCGTGCATTCAAGATTTTTCCTGCTTGCATACTCGATTCCATTTTCAATAGGCTTCGATTACGTTCACGGCGATTACCGAGAAGTTCCGCATAATATGGACCATGCATATTCATCTCAATATCTGAGTCCCATGAAAGTATACCTGCTTGCCAATATTGATCAAAATGTTTAGGCTGAACTGTACGTACAGTTTGTATCTCCATTGCATCTAATCCAAGGACAGTAATATCGTCCATTCCCTCGACAATAGTTCGCCCTTTACATGATAATGGCACACCTGCCGGACCTAATCGTAGTGGCATACTTACATCCCCCGAGGGTTGGCCGAAAGGGTGACCCTTCAAAAGGGATTGTTGTTAATAGTCCCTTTTAAAGTTAAGAAAGATAACTGGGATTTAATTACTAAACGTTAATATTAACTCAAACAAGCGCTTTTCACACCTAAATTACCTGATTCAGAGAGCGGGAGATTACAAATGAACCTTGCAAGCCATTCTAATGGTTCAAGAGTATCATTAGTCACCACATTAATTGAACCTAGTGAATGTTCAACAAGAGCCCTTCGTTCATCGGCAATATAACTACACACGTGAGGCACTAATCCTCTATTCCGTATTTCTTTAAGTAAATCTGCAACTTCAACTCCTTCTAATTTTGATATAGCAAATAATGCCTCTGAAGTTAGAAAAAGAACATGGATTTGACGGATCCTATTAATAACAAAACCCCAAACTTTGACCATATCCTCAGGATCATCTGGCACATCAACCACCATGACCATACGGGCACCTTCTAATTCCCCAAAGGTCATACCAGCACCTAAGGCTGATTTAGGAGATATACCAGAAAGTATAGTTTCAGTAGAATTTACAAGCCAGTGAATACCATTTGTCATCTTTCTCCAATCTATAACTCCATGATTAAAACTCGAAAAAGACTCATTATCTTTACAGGTTAAGAAATTTGTTTTGGCACCTAATAATTTAGATTTTGATAAAAGATCATATGAATTATCGTTTTTTAAGGGATTACCGAAAGCAACCATTTGGATATCAGAGATAGACATTGTAATCAATCCATTTTCCATCTAAGTAGAGCCAAAGCTCCACCTAATCCCATCAGTTGCTGAGCAGAATCATGATCTTGAGATACTTGAATCACACGGCCCTTAGATAAAATAACCGTTTCTGAAATTGATTCCCATGACTTCCTAATTTCTGAATCTAGACTCCGAAGTAATTGAGCATCAATTGCGAGTACTTCGATAGCGCCGGCATCAGCGGCCTCAGAAATAAATCTTAACCCATAAGATACCGCCCCGTTTGTTGAAATTCTCTTCAACCCTTCCTCTATTGTTTTAATCTGGGATACGAGAGCGTGTTCTCCCAAAAATGAATCAGCCAATCCTTCAGAAAGTACTTCATTAGCTGCGGGACGACCTCCTATTGATGCAGCAATGTTCAGCATCTGATTTTTAGCACCTATTAACCTTAAAATAGATTCAAATTGCTCTCTTGCAAGACCTGGCCCGCATATAACTAAAGGTATTTTTTCAGTAAATACTAACGCAGTTTCTTTCGCAACTCTCTCAAAAAAACCTTTGCGTACACTCGTAGAATCAGAGATTCTTTTACCTCCTCCGCGCATACTAAATTGTGAAACATCACGAATACCGTGAGAAGTAACCTCAAAGAGAATTATCTCATCATTTTCAACAACAATCAATCCAGATTTCGCCTTTGAACCAGATTTGATTGTTTCTTTGAGAAGTATCAAGTCAGAGTTAACAAGACCGCCTGGGAAAGACAATTCTATCTCGTCACCAGGAGAAATAATATGTGTATGATGTAAGCCTATGTCAAAATTAGCATCTATGATTATACCATGTGCTCTAAGATTGTCAGTAAATGCCTGAAACTCTGTTTTTTCAATTTCAAGAACTATCCACATAGGCTTTCTTTCAGCATTTTTAGCACGACCATCTTCTTTCGTACCGGTTGTTGAGTCTCTTCGATGAGAAAGCATACCCAAAGTAGATTGTGGGCGGCATAATTGAGCCAGAACCCATAGATCGTCTTCGGATTCAATCCTTAGACGAACTCCTTCATCGAGCTTCTTAATTTGTCGCACACAATCACAGCCTCAACCAAATACTCCGAGTAGGTTGCCGTCTTCATCCATATCCATATCCATAGCTGCGGGTCTTCTTGGTAGCCCTGGCATGGTCATCATTGAACCACAAATTGCTACTAGAAATCCAGCACCTGCATTTATTCTAATTTCTCTTATCGGTAAAGTAAAGCCAGTTGGTGCTCCAAGTTCAGAAGCTTCGTGACTGAATGAATACTGAGTTTTAGCCATACATACTGGTAATTTATCCATATCCCATTTTTTAAGGACCTCGAAAGCATGGTGGGCTTGTGGGCTGAAATCGACTGTATGAGCACCGTATACGTTTGTAGCGATCTTCAAAATAGTTTCACTAACGGACATACCTGATTCGACTATCGGTTTGTAGGGCCTACCTGCATTATCATGATCTGAACAGGCGTTGACAACAGCATCTGCAAGATTACCTGCACCTTCACCACCATTAGCATGACCTTCAAAAATTACAACTTCTCTCGCCCCTGCTAATTTGGCCTCTTCACTAATTGCATTAATTTCAGCATCAGTATCTGTAGCGAATTTGTTAATTGACACCACTACTGGAAGCCCTGTCATAGAAATATTTCTAACATGACGGCGAAGATTACTACTGGAACCCTTGCGTGTAGCCTCTACATTTTCAGACTCTAATTCTTCTTTAGGAGGCCTTTTTCCACCACCTGTTGAAAACCCTCCTCCATGAAGTTTCATGCTCCTAACTGTGACATTAATTACGACACAATCGGGAGTTTTTCCGGATGCTAGAGCTTTGATATGAAGTGCTTTTTCTGCACCCATATCTGCTCCAAAACCTGCTTCTGTGACAACATAATCTGAACACGATAAGGCTAGAGAATCTGCGATAATCGAAGAATTACCATGAGCAATGTTTGCAAAAGGTCCGCAATGAACAAAGGCGGGGTCACCTTCTAAAGTTTGGACTAGATTTGGCAAAAGAGCATCCCTTAGTAGTAAAGCCATAGATCCAGCTGCGCCAATATCTTCCGCAGTTACTGGTTTCCCTGACTTTGATTCCGCGATAATAATTCGTCCTAAACGAGCACGTAAATCAGAATAATCACTAGACAAAGAAAGGATTGCCATTACTTCGCTCGCAGCTGTAATATCAAATCTATCAGTTCTAACAAGACCATTCATTTTACCACCTAAACCAATTGTCACTTCTCTTAATGAACGATCATTCATATCAATAACTCGTGGCCAGAAAATACGATTTGTATCAATATCTAGTTCATTATCTCTGTGCAAATAATTATCGAGAATGGCAGAACAAAGATTGTGCGCAGATGTTACGGCATGTAAATCTCCTGTGAAATGTAAGTTGATTTGTTCCATAGGAATTACTTGAGAAAAACCACCACCAGCAGCACCTCCTTTAATTCCAAAAACAGGACCCATTGACGGCTCTCTAATTACACAAGAAGCTTTGTGACCTCGGCGATTTAAACCTTGATTCAAACCTATTGTAGTAACTGTTTTTCCTTCTCCGAATGGGGTCGGATTAACAGAAGTGACAAGAATCAAGAAACCTTGCTTATCGGAGGACTTAGATTTCATAGTATCCCACTTAATTTTAGCAATAGTTGGGCCCTGCATAATCAAGTCGTCAGTAGAAAGTCCGAGCTTCGCGGCAATCTCTTCTATAGGCCTAGGTTCTGCCCTGCGGGCGATATCCAAATCACTGTCCATCAGGCTTTCCGGTCGAACTACTCACTTGAAACCTTCATTGCTAACAATTCGTAGGAGGTCATGTGAAGACACCCGCCTATTGGGGCATCTCAGGTTTCCCTATCTCTCATTCTTTGACTCCAAGACTATTCGAAATAGTGGGAAATGCACTTGAGATAGACGAAGTTAGACCTGTATTTTTAGAAGCAAATAACTCTGAAGAATTCAAAAGAAATATTGAACAATTAAATGGTGACTTATGGATATCTATTACCTCACCACTGAAACATATAATTGGAGAATTATTAGGAATATCTGACGAAGGAGAAATTAATTCTATCAATCAATTAATGAGAAGCAATGGAGTATGGAATGGGATCAATACTGACGGTTATGGTTTCGTAGAAGCTGCGAAATATATAGGGATAAATCCAAGTAAATCAATTTTAAAAATCAGAGGAGGAGGATCTACTGCTCGCTCTATTGTTGCAGCATGGTCTGAATCCGGAGGAGAGATTATTCCAGTTAATGGAAGAAGAAAATTAGTCTCTGGACCATGGGATATATCTATAATTGAAAATGGAGAAGCAGATATTTCAGTCGATTTAGACGTCAATCCGGCTGGAGAAGAAAGTCAAACAATTAAAGAAAAGATGGATGTTTCAATATCATATAATGAATATTCTAAAATAGATGATTTTGCAGTAATTATGCTTGCATCTCAGCATTTAGAGGCATGGAAACGATTTTTTCTCTATGAGAATATAGAAAAATTACCTAATTTGAGTTACATTTTAGAAAAACTGTTTGATTAGAGCGGGATATTCCCATGTTTCTTAGGTGGCACCCATTCCCTCTTTGTTTTGAGCGGCCTCAATGCTTGTATCAACATTTTTCTAGTATCTGCTGGTTCAATTACATCATCTAACCAGCCATTTTTCGCTGCAACATATGGGTCTCCAAATTTATTCCTATACTCGTCGACAAGTTCAGAATGAGTGTCAAATCTATTATCTGATTGCTCCAGTTCACGACGATGAATGATATTCACAGCACCATCTGCGCCCATTACTGCTAATTCACCAGTGGGCCAAGATATATTGTAATCGGAACCAAGGTGTTTGCATGACATAGCTAAGTAAGCACCGCCATATGCTTTCCTAGTCACTACTGTAAGTTTAGGAATTGTTGCTTCAGCATAGGCATAGAGCATCTTAGCACCATGACGAATAATTCCCCCCCATTCTTGAACGGTACCTGGAAGAAAACCTGGCACATCAACAAATGTAATTACAGGTATATTGAATGCATCACAAGTTCTAATGAATCTGGCAGATTTAACAGAGGCATCGATATCTAAACAACCGGCTAATACTTTTGGCTGATTAGCAACAATACCAACCGACTGCCCATCAAGGCGGGCAAAGCCAACTAAAATATTATCAGCATAAGAAGGAAATAGCTCTAAAAATCGTTGTTCATCGACGACTTCTCTTATTACTTCCAACATATCATAGGGTTTGTTGGAGTCAGATGGAACTATCTTCTCTAATTTCTTACATCTACGGTCCCATGGATCGCCTGAATTAACATTAAATGATTCGGCTAAAGTATGGTCTGGTAAGTAACCTAGTATTTCTGCTGCAATATTTATTGCATCGTGTTCATCATCAGCAACTAAGCACGCAACTCCACTACGGCTTGCATGAGACTCAGCACCACCAAGTGTTTGTTCATCGATTTCTCCACTAATAACCTCTGGAATGAAATACGGACTGCGCATAAACATCTGCCCATGCTCCGAACCAAGTATGACAAAATCAGACAAACCAGCCGCCAAGGCACTGACTCCTGAAACAGTGCCAAGAACTAGCGAAATTATCGGTATGCGACCAGAACATGCTACGAGAATATCAAGTAATTCTCCTGTAGCACCTAAAGCGGGAACTCCTTCGTAAGCACGTTGACCATCACCATCCCAAATACCTACAATAGGCAACTGAGATTTTTCTGCGAATTCTGCTATCTTTGCTATTTTTTTAGCATGCATCTCACCCATTGTCCCTTCGAATATTGAATAATCCTGAGCAAAACATACTATTCTTCGGCCGTCGAGCATACCGTGTCCAGCAACTACTCCATCACCAAAAGGACGATGAAGGTGTAAATTATGGTCACCGGAACGATGCTGAACAAAAGCATCAATCTCAACAAATGAGTCCGAGTCAATTAAAGCATGAATCCTTTCTCTAGCAGTCATTCGACCAGATTTTCTTAGATTTTGTACCGATATCCGATCGCCGGGACTATTTGCAAGTTGACGAAAATTATCCAAATTATCACTCGGCGATACCCGCGTCATAACGTTCCGAACTAACAGACGGTTATTGACAGAGTCGGCTTGAACTTTAATCAAGATTGAGAGTCATACGGATTTTCACCGCACAGATCTTGTTCCCATCCTGAGGCCACATAATCACTTCCATTACCAACTGAAAGAAGATGATGTAACTTGACTAAACCAGAACTTGGAGGACAAAGTGACCCATGTCCTATTATCCCCATTTCTTGCTGGATACGTCCTTTGGAATAAACATCCAAATGAACTGGCCCATGAATCGTTTGAGTAGTTAGCACCGCTACCCCCCCTGATTTACAGTAATCTTCTACTGTAAATCTTAGTTTGGTGTTTTCAGGACTATCGTCCTCAGGGTCCTGTATAGGTAAATGCCCAAGACCTGTGCCATGGAAATACAGAGCATCGTAACCTGAATCAATTGCCGCCTGGACTAAGTCTGAATGTAAGTGAGGCCCAGCGGTAAATTCTGCAATACGAATTGACTCATCAAAATAAGTCGGAGATTCTGTTTCAATCCTAGCATCATGAGCCCTTGATTCAAATAATTCGATTGTTGCTGAACCCTTATTCACAAGAACATGAGCAAGGGGATTTTGATTTATAGATTTGAAAGCACCTCTTCTTGAAGAATGATATTTACGAGAAGCACAACCGGGGAGAACTGCGCAACGACCATCGGAAGAATCTGCATGAAGTACAACTACTGAAGAGTCGCCATAACCGCTAGGTTTAGGCCCATTAGCGGCCCAATGAACTGCCGCTATAAGATTCTCAGCAGCATCAGATGAACCTCTGTCAGGAGATCGTTGAGAACCTGTTAGAACTATTCTTCCCGGGGGTCTACCACCTTGGCCTGCCCAACCGTAAGACATTGCTGCAGCGGTGTAATGTAATGTATCGGTACCATGAGTAATGACAACTCCTACTGCATCTTCTGAGAACGCTTCCTCAGTAGCCTTCAACATACGATTCCAATGACGTGGGCGAATATCATCAGACCACATATTACCTAATTTCACAACATGAATTCGGGCAATTGAACGGAGTTCGGGAACTGCATCTAATAATTCATCAGGTTCGAAACGGGCAGATACTGCACCTGTATTATAATCAACTTTTGATGCAATCGTACCTCCTGTATGGATTAAATGAACAAGAGGTAGAGATTCGTCTTGAGGTATAAATGGTACTTTTTCTTCTTCATGAATTTCTACTGATTCAAGAATCTCAATTCTTTGAACCACGATTTCAGGATAAGAAATATTGTAACCATTTACTAACTTCATAGTTACTAATTTAGGTCCTGCTGGAGGCAATGCAAGGCCTTCATGTGAAGCCTCTCCAGCCCAAGTCTTCACTACCAAACGAACAGCGGTTCCCGCCTCAGGCCAATCTACCACGATGGCTGTGGAATACTGCCACCACATCAAACACACGCTCTGGAAGACTCGCTGAAGACTTCTTGGTTAGTTATCATCACGAGCCATCATGGATGGGCAGACCGCCTTGCTAGCAGCGGTAATGGCAGGAGTTGTTGCGACAACTGTAACCGTACTTATTGAGAAATATGGAGGGGTTTTGGGAGGAATTCTAGGGACTATACCAACCACAATTATTCCTGCTGCTATAGGAATGGGATCAGAAGGTGGAGATGATTCATTGATTCTTAGTCTGGCGATAGTTCCGGCAGGAATGTTAATCAATGCAATATTTCTTTCAACTTGGGCGATTCTACCTAGTAAACTACCGAAAACATGGAACTCAAATAAAAGGCTCATTGTAACCAGTATATGCTCACTATTAGTATGGACGAGTACAGGTATATTCGCAATTAAAACAGTAGATTTAGCTATCGATAAAAATTACTCTGCCTATCAAATAGCAATTACAGGATTTGTATTGGTTGGAACACTTGGAGCTATTATGTGCTGGAATCTGAAACCTGCACCAAAAGGAAATAATCAAGTCAGTAAGAAAATCCTTGTTTCCAGAGGTTTTGTAGCTGCCACTGCTATAGGTGTTGCAGTTATAATTTCAGGATTAGGAATGCCTCTAATTGCAGGTCTAGCATCAGTATTCCCTGCAATATTTCTTACAAGTATGGTAGCATTATGGATTGCTCAAGGACCGTCGGTTCCTCTAGGCGCAGCAGGCCCCATGATGATGGGAGGCGCGTCAGTTGCTGCATACTCAATTATAGCGATGTGGTCAATGATTGAATATGGTTTGATAGTCGGTTCTGCAATAGCTTGGATAGGTTCAATAATTCTGTGGTCTATTCCCTCATTTGCTTATGTAAATTGGAGATCGAAAATTCAGAAATTCGATGTCTCCACATGAAAATGACTGAATACGGATTCATCTGAGTCAACACAATGGTTGCTGCGCCTATCATAGATTCTGATATTTGTAAAGCACATACTTTACCATCAAGATACTACACAGAAGAATCCCTATTTTCAGATATTCTCTCTAGACTTTCTAATTCATTTCACTTTGCAGCACATGTAAGTCAACTTAATGAGAATAGTATCATACCTTTACCTCAATTAGAAAATATTCTCGGAGAAGCATTAATATTAACTAAAGATGAACAGATAAGATGTCTATCAAATGTATGTACGCACAGAGGTATGCTAATTGCTACAAAGCCTTGTGATCTGAAATCTCTCAAATGTGGATATCATGGAAGGACTTTTGGATTAGATGGGTGCATGAGGAATATGCCAGAATTTACAGATGTCGAAAACTTTCCCACAGACTCTGATAATCTAAGAGATTTTGATATTAAAAAATGGAATGGAATAATATTCTTAGGTGGAGAACAATTTTTTGATACTGTAATAAATGAAATGCAAAATAGAATCGGGTGGATGAATATTGAATCTTTTGAATATGATAAATCAAGGCATAGATCTTATGAAATTAATGCTAATTGGGCACTTTATGTAGATAATTATCTCGAAGGTTTCCATATTCCATTTGTGCATGGAGACTTACACAGTGTGCTTGATTATGACTCATATAGCACAGAATTATTCGAAGGAGGTGTTTTGCAAATAGGTATTGCTAACGAAGGAGAGGCATGTTTCGATTTACCTGAATCATCACCTGACTTTGGGCAAAAAATAGCCGCTTACTATTATTGGATATATCCTGGTTTGATGTTGAACTTTTATCCATGGGGTCTATCAGTAAATGTTGTGAATCCAATCTCAGTCGATAGAACAAGAATAGTTTATCATGGCTTTGTAGGTGAAAAATCAATGCTCGGAAAAGGCGCCGGAGGAGATTTAGATAAAGTAGAAGCAGAAGACCAAGAGATAGTTGAAGCTACACAAAGAGGAGTTTCTTCAAAATCTTATGAAAGAGGAAGATATTCGCCATCTAAAGAAAAAGGAGTCCATCATTTCCACAGGATATTGACCAACTCTTCAGACAACAATTTTTAGTGCTAAGTCGTTTCGAAGAAAAAATGGATACTACTAAGAAAACTCTGATTGCGATATTAATTGTGACATCAATCTTACTTTCAGGATGTACTGAAGTATCGAATGAAACTACAGATGAAATCGAAGATAATATTCCACTACCTGATTGTGAATTAGATAACAGTTGTATAGATGATACACTCGATAATGGAGAAAATGAAGTATTGACTGTCCCCCACTCAAATGGGTGCGACAATATCAATCCGATTCATTGTATGTTGCCATTTCCATCCAATGCTTTTTTGCTAGATGATTCTACTACTATTACAGGAAAAAGAATCAATTATGCTGCTAACAGTTTACCAGGTTCAGGATCAAAGTCAGTCATAGAAATACCACTAATCAATCAAATGGATGGATTTAGTACATCTACTCAAATAATGACCGCCTTTTCATCAATTCCAATAATAGATATACTTGCAAGTCAGAATAATATCGCACTAAGTATGAATTCAGGGCATCAAACAATGCTAGTGAATATGGATACAGGAGATCTTGTTGAACACTGGGTTGAATTAGATGCTAGGGCTGAAGAAGGAGAGGATGTAATACTACATATAAGAACAATTAAACATTTAGAATTCAATACTGAATATGGAGTTTTAGTACACGGTTTAAGTGATGAATTAGGTGAATTAATTGAGCCTTCACAAGCACTTAGCGCAATAATGAATGGAAATGCTACTGACTCATTAGATATTGAAGATAGAAGAGGAGATATCTCTCTTCTAATTGACTATTTCATAGAAGAAAAGAATGTTGAAAAATCAGGAATACAAGCAATTTGGAGTTTTACTACTAACTCAGCAGAATCTGCATTGGGTCCAACAATACACATGAGAGATGATGCATTAGAGAGAATTGGAGGTGGTATTGGTTGTACCATAGATTCCGTTGATGAAAATTATGGAGATGATAATCTCACTTTGAGAAGAATAACAGGTACATTTACTGCACCTCAATATACCGTTTCAGAATATACTCCTACATTGATTGAGAGAGATGAGAATCGTATGCCTGTCTTCGTAGAAAATCGAGAAGTACCATTCACAATGATCATACCAAATATTGAAGATAGTACTGAAAACATGCCTATTACAATCTGGGGGCATGGCTTCTTGGGACAAAGTGATGGAGGTCCTAGAGGATGGGCTCATACATACCAAACTGTGATGCTTACAACAGATATTACAGGATTCACCAGCGTTGACTATGATCCTATTTCTTTTGCATTGTTAGATCCTAATTATTTTACTCATCACTCTGCAAGTTTAGAACAGGGAATGATCAATCATGTAGTATTAGCAAGAACATTTTCTGATGCTTGCTCTAACTTAACTGAATTCTATGATTCAGATGTCAAGATTGTAAATACAGATGAGATTCACTGGGGTGGTTATTCCCTAGGAGGGATAGTAGGAATCCCAGTGATGGCATTATCTCCGGATATTGAGCGAGGAGCATTATTCGCAGGCGGAGGACCATACACCTTGATTGCTGAAAGATCCGGAGCAGTAGAAGGATTATATTATGCATTTTCCCTAGACATATCATATGATAATCAAATGGATAGAGCCGTGATTATGTCTGCTGTAATTCAGCAATTATGGGACATTGTAGACCCTGATGTATATTCAGCATATCTCAACAGCGAACATTTAGGATTACATGAACATCAATTTGTTGCTTTGAATTCAATGGGAGACCAAGTAGTCCCTGTTTTATCAGCAGATAGAATGGTTCGAAGTTCAGGTGCATTGATTATGAATAGTTCAGTTTATCATCCACTTGAAACATCAATATGGGTTGAAGGGGATGCATCTTCATCAGTAGCTGTGTATTTTAACGGAAATTATACAGCACCTGAAGAAAATATCTTCGGACCAGGGAATGGCGCTCATGGGTATTTATGGACACCTACGGAACCTGCTGAAATTGCTTTCAGGTTTCTTCTGAAAGGACAAATTTTAGATGCGTGTGATGGTGACTGCAATTAGGAAAGACACATTTTTTCCTGATGTTAAAGATAAGTTACGATCTCATACATAATGTTACACTGTAACGGTTGAACTATTTGGAAATGATGGTGCCGGGAGCGGGACTTGAACCCGCGACCTTCGGATGTCTCAGACACTCAAAGCAGGCTGTTGCGCTCATGACTAGTTTCAGCAGAAATTAAATTTCCACACAAAATTACCCTATGAGTCCGACGCGCTACCAACTACGCCACCCCGGCAGTAAGTCGCTCGAGTAACAACCACCATTTGAGTATAACGTCCTCCAAAAGAGGTTTTCAAGGAACCTTATCTACCCGCATCCTTGATGTATAGTTCATCATCGGCAACACGTGGTTGACGTAGACACTGCCTTGCGTGCAAGCGCTTACAACGATCGTAAACGTAAGTCAAATGGCGAAAGAGATGGAGGAAAACCTACCTCGAAAAAGATTGAACCTTTTGATCCATTAATGCATTCAATAAAAGAATTAGCAGATGCTTATTCAATGTGGCTTGTAATAATTTACGGAGTTGCAGTGGCTGCAGGTATTCGTTATTTGTTAATGCCAAGAATTGAGGGCCCAGGGCCATTATTGTACCTGTTACCATTATTATTATCCGCAACAATAATTCCACTCCACAAGATTATTTTACCTACTAAATATAATGAATTATATACTAATGGGAACTGGTTCAGAGGTATTTTCTTGTTCATTTTTACTTGGCTAGCATTGTCCATCATATTGTCTAATCCACCACTTGCAGATATTGCTCCACCTACATTGGCAGGAGGGATAGACATAGAACAAACTGAAGGTATTGAAGATACAACTTGGAAGAATGGTATCTATACTATAGATTTGAATCAAGATACTGTGGATGTAGTTTTGGGAATGGCAGTAAGAGACAATGTAAATGCAGAATCTGTTCAGATAAACGCAGCGATATATTATCGAGGAGAAATGTTACAAGAATTAGCTAATGGAACTGCTATTTCACATACTGAAGAAAAAGAAATGTTTGATTCAGTAACCAACTGGACTAGAGGTAGCAAAATAGGAGAATATGATACAGATGTAGGGATGGCATGGGATCTAGGAACTCTCGGACCAGGGGAATACACTCTAGAGATTACAATGGTTGAACAAGGAGAACCTTGGGTAAATACATCTGAATTAGTTTACACAATTTCAATTGCACAAACTACTGTTCTTTGATTTGGGAACAAATCTTTGCAGTCATGGCATCTAACTGTAGCGATTCTCCTCCACCTTCAACCATTCTGAAATCGGTTTCAGCCATTACTTCTGTGACTTTGAGTTTTTGCGATTCATCAAAAAATGTCACACTACCCAATTCTCTATGTAACTGATTTACTAAATCGGTTCCAGCCAGACCAAATTTATCCAGAAGTTCCCTTAATCTTCTTCGTGCGGGTTGAAAACCATCTTGTTGACATGCTAAGAAATAACCATGTAATTCTTCAGGAGGTGCAGTCGCAGTAGTTTCGTAGATTAATTCGCGTGTCACATTGGTATCTAACGAAGCCGCAACTTGCAGAGAAGTAATCGCTTTTCTTAAATCTCCAAGAGAAACATGGACAATCGCATCGGCCGCTTCTGGATGTAATTCAATATTTTCTCCAGATGCCACATTAACTATCATTTCTCTAACTTGATCCGCAGCTAATGGCCGGAAACGAAATACAGCACACCGGGATTGTATTGGTTCAATAATTTTAGAAGAGTAATTACAAGAAAGGATGAATCTACAAGTTTCGGCATATTGTTCCATTATTCTCCTCAGAGCACCCTGAGCATCTGGAGTTAATGCATCTGCTTCATCAAGAAAGATAACTTTGAATGTGGTTCCAGGTACAGGTGCAGTTCTAGCGAAGGATTTTACTTTAGTTCTAATAGACTCTAATTTTCTTTCATCACTAGCATTCATTTCAAGCATATTAGTACGATAACCCTCTCCAAATACATCTCTTGCCAGGGCAATTGCAGCAGTAGTTTTACCCGTTCCAGGAGGACCAGCAAATAGCAGATGCGGAAAGGTACGTTTCTGAGCATATGCTTTCAGTCTCTCAACTACCGCACGCTGACCTTTGATATCACCAACAGTACGCGGACGATGTCGCTCGACCCAAAGTTCGCTCATAGCAATCTCATCTATGCAGGCGGCTGTCCTTGAAGTTTTGGAGTGATGAATTCTAAATAATTAGTACGCTTCATCATCATTTGGAAATTCTTTACTACGCACATCTTCGATGTACTGCTTGACTGCTCCATCAATAATTTCACCTAAATCTGCATATCGTCTTAAGAATCTAGGGCTGAAATCTTTTGTTATTCCGAGCATGTCGTGTAGAACTAAAACTTGACCATCGCAATCCGCTCCTGCGCCGATGCCAATCGTAGGGATTGTCAAAGATTCACTTACTTTCTTAGCTAACTCAGCTGGTATTTTTTCGAATACAATAGAGAAGCAACCAGCCTCTTCTAATATCTTCGCATCTTCAAGTAATTTAGCGGCTTCATCTTGCCCCTTAGCCCTAACACTGTAAGTACCAAATTTGTATATTGATTGTGGGGTTAATCCAAGATGACCCATCACTGGAATACCTGCTTGTTGAATACGTTTTACTGATTCAACAATTTCCGAACCTCCTTCAAGTTTAACTGCATGACCTCCGGATTCTTTCATAATACGGATTGCAGAGTCAAGTGCTGTTTTAGAATCTCCTTGGTAAGTGCCAAATGGCATATCAACTACTACTAGTGCCCTATCTACTCCATTAATTACACATTGAGCATGATAAATCATATGTTCTAAAGTAATAGGAACAGTTGTTTCGTTACCTGCCATTACATTAGATGCTGAATCCCCTACTAAAATAACATCAATTCCCGCAGCATCTACCAGTCTTGCTAAAGAATAATCATATGAAGTAAGCATAGTGATTTTTTCACCAGATCTTTTCATCTCCTGAAGAGTATGAGTAGTGACTTTTTTGACTCGACTAGATATGGGCATATACTCACTTCCTGTGCACTCCGATAGACATCCATGCCTTCAATTGAACTCCTACTCAATCACTAATCGAAATCTAATTCTTCGACTCCTCTTAAAAATTCATCAATTTCTAGCACGCCATCTTCATTTTCATCCGCAGAATGGAAATATGTTCTCAAAGCATCCCGATTTCCATCTTCCAATGTTGAGAAACCAAGAGCAGACATTGCAGCGATAAATTCATTTAAATTAAGATGATTATTTCTCTCAGTATCTGCTGCATGGAATGCAGCCCAACGACGACGGTGTTCGACCTCAGATGGATTTGTAAGCATTAAACGGAATGTATTCCAAGGAGTAATTTTATTGTTAACATGTTTTTTACCATAGGAGTAATAAATTATAGTACCTAATATTATTGCAGATGAACCTCCAATAACCGCTTTCATACCCATTACAAAGATTAAAACTAGTCCACCAACTATCCCAAATATTTGGAAGAATGGGAATAAAGGTGATCTCCATTTAGGATCATACCAATGAGAATTAGAGGACCTTCTTAGAACTAATACGCAGGCATTTATTACAATAAACACCATTATTTTGAACCCTGAAGCCAACTCAGCAACGTCATGTACAGGTAAGAAAAGAATGGCTGCTGCCATCGATAAACCGGTACCAATTATTGCCCAATGAGGAGTCTCAAATCTACCATGAACGTCTTCTAAAAAGCTTGGCAATAAATTATCACGAGACATAGCGAAAGGAAAACGAGATGATGCCATGATTCCTGCAAGAGACATAGAAATCATAGTGAATACTGCTAAAATTGCAGCTATGGCAGCAACGGTTTCACCTCCGACTGCTAGTGCGAAAATGTAAACTGGATCTTCTCTGCCATGATGCCCATCTACATAGTTAGACGGATCAACTGAGACTGCCATAATCAATGTTACAAATACGTATAACACTGTACTAAATAATAATGAAAGCAAAATACCATGAGGCATGTTTTTACCAGGATTTTTAACTTCTCCACCAACTGCTGCAATTTTTGTAACCCCTGCATAGGAAACGAAGACCAATGCTGCTGTTGAGGAGAAAGATTGCCAATCTGGCCCGAATGCCTCTCTGGATAAAGCCGCATCCCAATTTAGATCCATTGTAATCAAAGCCCAAACACAAATCAATAATAAATATGAAATAGATACTAAAACTATAGGGGTTTGAACTTTCTTAATACTTTTAACTCCCAGAATATTAATCATCACAATGACTACTAACATAGCCATTGCGGCATAATCTAGATTAATTGTAACACCTACAATACCTTCAATAACCCATAAATAAGCCTTAAAACCTATTAATGCAAATGCAGATTTTAACATGAAGTTAGCCCATAGACCTAATCCAGAAATGGTACCAATTAGTGGGCCAAATGTATTTTCGATATATACATAAGAACCACCAGAGGATGGCATTGCTGACGAAAGTTCCGACTTAGATATTGCACCTGGAAGAACAATTAATGCTGCAAATAAATAGGCTAACCAAATCCCACCTAATGCATCCCCTCCACCTCCGAGCTCCATCATGGCAAGAGATGGGAGGACGAATAATCCACTACCTAACATTGCAGATAATGAAAGTATAATTACTGAAAATAATCCTAATTTACGCTCTAATGCATTAGATACCTTCTCAAGTGGCTGAAGAACTATACCAATTACTTGACTCGGTGAAAGTCGATTCATAAATCTGGGATAGAAGACGACTTGTTGAAGGTTTGGCTACCCCAATTCTTAATTTTCATAGATGGTCTCAAGAGCAATATGAGAACCATGTTGGCCATCACTGTTCTCATATTACTAACCAGCACTGTAAGTGGATGTATTGGGGAAAATGACATAGATCTGAATCTTGATGATGAAGAACCAACCCCTCTAAGGATAAATCATATTCAGATGAAAGGAACTCATAATTCGTATCATTTAGCTCCTTTGATACCTACAATTAGAGCATATGATTACTCTCACCAGCCATTAGATACACAGGCTGAAGAACAAGGAGTAAGGCAGTTTGAGATTGATGTATGGTGGGATGCTAGAGGGCAGCTTTATGTTTATCATAATCAGTATGATTTACGAACAACCTGTATTACATTTGAAGAATGTCTAAATACACTTCTAAATTGGTCAAATAATAATTCAGAACATGTACCTCTAATGATATGGATTGAGCCAAAAGAATGGATGGAGCAAAGCACGGATAATACTGCAATAGTAGAACTACAGAATCTATTAGATAGTATTGAACAAGAAATAATTGAATTTTGGCCAAGAAACAAAACAATTACTCCCGATGATGTTAGAGGGAATTCAGAAACACTTTCTCGGGCAATAATGGAAAATGGCTGGCCATTACTGGATGATTCGAGAGGTAAAGCAATGTTTATTCTTTTATCAAGTGGGGAATTAAGACAGAGTTATCATGATAAATTCCCCGGACTAATTGAAGCAAAAATGTTTACAATGTCAGAAACTGGTAGTTCCGAAGCAGCGATATTTTCAGATACAGATCCAGTAGGAAATGCAGATGAAATTAGAGCATTGGTCAAAGATGGTTATATCGTTAGATCGAGAGCAGATAATGCGGAAAATGGCGAAGCAGATGATAATAATAAAACTAGGCTTAATGCGGCAATATCAGTAGGAGCGCATTCAATATCTACTGACTATCCTGCTAAAGTCGATGGGATAGATTATTGGGTAGAAATTCCTGAAGGAAATCCTGTTGCATGTAACCCTGTATCAGCGCCGACGGACTGTACTCCTGAGAGAATAAATAAAGTTTTGAATTAAACTTTAGCTATAACCTTTAGTTCCACTGCAATAGGTGTGGGTAGGGCCGATATTGCACAAGTAGTTCTTGAAGGCATAATCTCAGAGAAGTACTCTGCGTATACCTCGTTATATCCTGCAAAATCTCGGTCCATATCTATAAGCATTGAATATACATCCACGACATTTTCTAGACTTGAACCATATTCTTCAAGAATTATTCGAATATTGTCAATAACAGAACGAGTTTGAGCTCTGATATCATAGTCCAATGGATTACCATCTTCATCCTTAATTGGACCTCCCGGTATTTCGTTTGTAACTGGCTTCCTTGGACCTATCCCACTAACAAAAATCAAATTACCTACTCTATGTAAATGAGGGTATGCGCCTACTGCTGAAGGTCCTTCTGTAGAGATAAAAGGGCCATTTTCAGTCACTAATTTACCCGCTGTTTTCTTACCTACTACACTACCTACAATACCACCTACTGGGCCACCTACTGCTACACCTGCTGCAGCACCTAATGCACCACCCGCAGAACTAAGCAATGATTTACCATATTCTGAATACATTTTTTCAACAAAATCATCAGGAGAAAATATGATCCCTTCGATGAGTTTACGACGTTTCTCAAAATCAGTCAACTCATCTTTAGACATCAAAAGTTCTCCTTATTCAAGACATTACGATCGCCTTGATAGAATTCAACATCATCTTCATCAAACTCTTTATCGCCAAATGAACCTGTAGAAGGAGTTAGCTGAATGACTGCCCCCCCAGAACCGTGTAAGGCCTCGTAAGCCAATACTTCACCCTGGTAATTATTATGTTGACCCATTGCAGATGCTAACCACCAAGCAGGTTTGTATGCAACCACCTTTTGAACTCTTATTTGTCCATGAATTTCGCGACTTAGTTGGCTTAAATCTTCTAACCTACCATCAGCAAAGAATTGTAGGATTTTCTCATTCCATTCATTATCTTTAGAACTATGGATTCGATCATCTGCGGGATCTATATGCTCTGTGAACATCCTATTAGAGAGACTTGATACCACTACTATAACCGCTTTTTTTCCCTGAGCAATTAAGGCATCACTAGCGGATTTACCTAAGACAATAGTTTCTGATCTATTCGCATACATATTACTAGAAACAATACATGCAGGTATAAGGTTGTCAGGGTTAAGTAAACTGAGTGCTACAACAGAACCAGTATCTATCGGGAATCCTTCATATTCTACTGTACGGGCATGTAAACCTCTTTTTTTGGCAGCAGAACAATATTCATTAGCAAAATCAGTATCAATTTTGAAATTATATGGCATACTACCTAGATAATGGAAATCGTCATCGACATGAGTCCAAATTGATTCTTTCAGTGCTTGTATCTGATGACCAACAACACTCGGCCATGTTGTTGAATAAACTAATATTAGGTCTGCATCACTTTCTTCAATTCTTTTCCTACAAGTTTCAAAGGCAGCACGTAAGTTAGAATATCCTTGATTTGCATCAGGACTGAGCAGAGGTTGTGGATGCGGAGGGACGTAAAGTCCGAATAAAATAGGGGAATCTTCGCTCATTAAATCGCCTCAAAGAACTAGCTCCCTAGTATTAGTATTCGGATCCCAACATGCAATACAATTACCTGTACCTATTACTGATTGATAGCCATAAATTTCTGCAGGATAGCTTGGGACACCCATGGCTGCCATCATCCAAATTAGTCCACCAGCTTCTGTTTCAGCAATCGTTTGTTCAGTATATTCGGGCATAATATCAACTACTTCTTGCATTTTCCCTTCCCTGAACATATCGATTATCTTCATATCCCAAACGTATTGACTATGGTTGTAGATGTGTTCTCTACTCATATCCTCTGGAAGAGGTGCTTCAGTAACGAAATGACGATGGCTTAAACTATGGCTACTAACTAAAACAACCTTTTTGCCACTTTTTTCTATAGCCTTCATACAAGCCTCGCCTAGTGCTTTGGCCTGTTCTATCATCACTTCATTGGAATAGTAGTGTGAATTACGATTACTAGAAATTGTAACTATAGGTTTATCCCAATCAGGATTCAGAAGGTGGCATGAAGTAATTGTACCGTAATCGACTCTAAAATCAGGGTTTCTCATCATTTTTGTTATAATGCCTGCTTTCTCTGTTTCTTCATGCATGGATTCAGCTAATTCTACGTCAACTTTTAGATCATAATTATATCGGAATAAATTTGGGAATACAGGATCTACGGATTTTGATTTGAATTCTGGAAGCCCTAAGAAATGAGTTCCAATATAAGTTTGCCAATGTGGGGTAAAAATTACAATTGCATCATAATCAATTGTTTTTAATTTTCTAGCAAGTTTCGCATAGCCCCATCGAAGCGTTTCCCAACCGCCTTCACTAAATGCTTCATTCTGAGGAGGATTCTCTGCATAAACAAGATGCGGAGGGTGAGGGGCAAGACAACCAAGTACAATTTCGCCTTTCGTCATATTGTAGCGGAGACTCTCCTTATTCATGAATGAGACGCATGGGACCATTCAGAGTATTATATGCTAGATACTAATCCGATAAAACATGAAGTGGGAGTCTGCTCCACTATGGCCGGTGGCTCTACCATCAATAATTGGGTTTTTACTGTCATTCATACCATATCTATTTGATATAGAATATTTCAGTAAAAAAAATCTTTTAGCGCCGATAATAGTTTTAGGACTTTTGGGGATATGTTGTTTTCTACTACCGAAAAAATATGGGAATAAAATAGAATTATATTTAGGATATACATTAACACTTTTATTTTCTTTTTCATTTCGTTTCCTATTCGGATTTTATGGAATTGTTGTAGTATTTCTTGTTTGGCTAAGTCAGTCAATATACATATGGCAGTATAATTACCCGCCATTCCGAATAGGGATTTGGTTAGCATTAGGGGCGATGTCTGGACTATATATTGGCGGTATCTTGGCTTATAATTTACTTTGATTTCTACGTAAATTAATAGCGCCTTCAAGAACTATACCCGTTATAATAAAAGCAGGTAAACTGACTAATAGACCAGTCCAAAGTAACTTATCATCGACATAATGAGATGAAATCCGCACCTCTCCCAGAGCATCTGAATCTAAATCAATGGATTCAGATATTCTGACGAGAATAACATAGACATCAAATAAGGTAGTTGGATTCACTTCAAGTTCTATTGATTCATTACTTGGGAGAAAAATAAATTGGCCTGAATCTTCAAAAGAATCCCAATTAAAAATACCTTTTTCTACATGAGGTTGAACATATTTCCTCTGTATTAGAAGAATATCTAAATTATTTCCACCGACATTAGATACATCTACAAATACTGGATCCCATAAACTATGTACTTCTATTGTATCTAAATTAACATCACCAATACCCACCCTCATATTAGCTTCATTTTCATCTGTTCCGGGACCATCTACTACTCCTGCAAGTAACCAAGTAGAACAAATAATTACAGTAATTAATGAGGCAACTAACTGATTCCTATTTGGTAACAATGAAGAATAACCATTTTCATTTCTTGCGCGAATTATGGGCTGAACGGAATGAACAAACGAAGAAGTAATTATTGCAAGGAAAATCCCTGGTATAATATCGATGAACCAATGTATCCCGAGATACTGAATAGAAAATAAATAAATAATGACATTGATAGAAACAAAACGGTCAAATTCTTTATGGCGCCAATCATTGAAATTTATTCCTAATTTTCTACAATGTAATCTATTTATTATCAATAGACTGATAGGTAAACCCACATGTAAACTTGGTATCGCATTATCCATTGGGTCATTATCTATGAAGAAAAATAGTGTGAATGAATCATGATACAGGAGTGCATCCATATCTGCAATATATGTGGAAGTAACTTCCACATTGAAAAATAAGTATAACGGAACACTGAGAACATAAATTATAAAATAATTCAGAGCCGCTTTATCTGCCATAATTTCATCACGACATAAGATATAGTATATTGGAGAGTACCAAATCATGAATAAATACATGAATAAATAATGCCCTGAAAGAAGGTTTGTGAGTGTGTCATTCAAAAAGTACTCTTGGATATTATTAGTCCAATCACCTTCAATTGAATAAATCCAATGAGTAAAACCCCCTACTTTATCTTTCATAGGTTCATTATGATAGTCAATCACTGCTTTGTATAAAAACATAAGAACATAAAGCAAAATATGCCACCAATAGCCCT